>ORMF010153297.1_pt1 | contig 91617 bp, 92 predicted proteins | sample 1779871 | NCBI WGS metagenome assembly ORMF01 (sample SAMEA104232316, study PRJEB22302) | groundwater metagenome | biome: forest; feature: aquifer; material: groundwater | place: USA | collected 2011-08-07 | depth 5.4 m | reverse complement strand
CCTCATCCTTAGAAAATCTTCTCAGGCTTTTGAGCATTTGCTTCACCTCCTCAATGCCTTTGATTCTACTAAAGATTGGGTATGCTTTTGCGTAATGATCCAAGCTACAAAATGTCTAAAATGTATCGTAACTTATTCAGTGTGTTTCACGTACAAAGGCAGGTATACTGCTATAATGACTGGTATATGAGGATTTTAGGAATCGATCCGGGGATCGGTCGGACAGGGTGGGGAGTAATTGAAGTTCAAAGTTCAAAGTTAAAAGTTAAAAGTTATGATTGTATCGAAACTCCTGCGGGCCTTCCGACTGAGAAAAGAATCCAGTCGCTTTATGAGCAATTGATACAAATTTTTAATGAGTATAACCCAGATACGGTTGCAGTCGAAGAGCTTTTTTTCAATACAAACGCAAAAACCGCACTTATCGTCGGCCAGGCAAGAGGAGTCATACTTCTGGCAGCGTCTCAATCCAAGCTCCCCCTCGGCGTCTACACACCGCTTCAGGTAAAAATTGCTGTTGCAGGCTACGGAAGAGCAGAAAAAGCACAGGTTGGGAAAATGGTTAAAACGCTTCTTAAGCTTGAGAGTATTCCCAAGCCTGATGATGTCACTGATGCTCTCGCCGTCGCCCTCACCCACGCGTTTACGGTAAAAGTAAGAAATGCTAAAAAGTAGGTTGTAAAAACTGGAATTTTTATACTTAATACTTTATACTTGCTACTTAATACTTAATACTTAATACTTAATACCACCATATGATTGGTACACTTAAAGGCACAGTTGAATACAGAGAAGATCCATACATTATTGTTGATGTCAGAGGAGTAGGATACAAAGTTTTAGTACCAATAACTGTTCTGTCCCGAATTACCGGCTTAGGCCAGGAAATTAAACTCTATACCCACACCCATGTTCGTGAAGATCTTTTGGAGCTGTATGGTTTTACAGAGCCTGAGGATTTGAAACTTTTTGAGTATTTAATTAGCGTTTCAGGAGTTGGGTGCAGGACCGCCCTTAATATTTTCTCAGTCGGCTCAAGACGAGATATTATAAAAGCAATAACAGTAAGTGATGTTACGTTTTTTACAGCAGTTCCAAGACTTGGTCGGAAAAACGCACAAAAGATAATAATTGAGCTGAAAACCAAACTGGGTGATACGTCTGATCTTGATCTCTCTATCCCCTCGGATCACGACCACAATGAAGTCATAGCTGCACTTAAAACATTTGGTTTTAACATGGCAGAATCCCGTGAAGCACTACGATCAATTCAAGGAGCAGGGGAGACAGTTGAGGAAAAGATACGATTGGTACTAAAGTATTTAGGGAAATAATATGGCAAATCCAACGGGAAAGATTAACCAAAAATCAGATATTGAAAACAATACACCTGAGGAGGAGGTATTGTTCACGTCTCTTCGGGCAGGCTCTTGGAGTGAATTTCATGGACAGAAAGATATAAAAGAGTCCCTCAAAATTGCCATTGAGGCAGCAAGAAAACGAAAAGAGGCAATTGAACATATCCTTCTCTACGGTCCTCCGGGGCTTGGGAAAACAACCCTTTCTCATATCATTGCACGGGAAATGAATGCAACAATTCGTATTACATCAGGCCCGGCAATCGAGCGGACGGGGGATCTTGCCTCAATACTCACAAATCTTGAGACAGGGGATATTTTGTTTATTGACGAGATTCACAGGCTCAATAAAACGGTTGAGGAGACGCTTTACCCGGCAATGGAGGACTATGCGCTTGATATTATTCTTGGGAAGGGTCCATCTGCCAGGACGGTCCGTCTTGACCTTCCTCAGTTCACAATTATTGGAGCGACAACTCGCGCAGGACTACTTTCGGCGCCTCTTCGGGATCGGTTTGGCGTTGTACACAGGCTTAATTTTTACAGCCCTGAGGAGCTTGAGAAAATAATAACAGGTGGGGCGAAAAAACTTGCAGTAATAATAGACAAACAGAGTGTTAAGGAAATTGCAAAACGCTCACGGGGAACTCCAAGAGTGTCTCTTAAGCTTCTCAAACGAGTTCGTGATTACGCGCAGGTGAAAGCAGAGGGGCAAATTGAAAAAAACTTGACGGTTGATGCTCTTAAGATGCTGGGAGTTGATACGCTGGGGCTTGATCCATTGGATTTGAAATTTGTAGACGCTATTGTTAAAAAACATAACGGTGGTCCCGTTGGTATTGAAACAATTGCCTCAACTATATCAGAGGACACGGGTACACTTGAGGATTTGGTTGAGCCGTATCTCCTACAACTTGGGTTTTTAAAACGGAGTCCTCGTGGAAGAATTGCGACAAAAAGCGCCTATGAGCATCTCAATATTCCATATCCCGTACATGGAGTCGAAAACCAGCAAAAACTCCTCTGAGACTCTTTTATCGTTGATATTTGGCTCACAAAAAATACAAGCTTTGTTGACACTTAATAATTACTTTGTTATGCTCCCTACGTCTATGGCTAATAGAGAAGTTTTAAGACCAGCACAGCCACGAAAAGAAAGCGGGCATAGAGAGGGGTTTATTGATCCAAGAAAATTTTTAATTGAATTAAGAAGATCTATTCCGTTTTTGCAACAAATACCAGATAAAAGTTATTTTAACTTAGATATTTCTGAGTTTCGATTACTCTCGGATGAAATTACAAAGGCGAGAGAGGAATTAGAAGAAGGACTAGGATGTCATGTTATGGTCTACAATAGAGATGTCTTTAATTTAGAAATTCCTGTTGAAAAACATTTATGTGCAAATATTGCAGGTGCACAATTAACAAAGAAACAATTACAACTACTTCAATACTATGAGGAACAGAATGCTGAAGAAAAGGTAAGTTTTGTTGCTTACCGAAAACCTTTAGAGCTTACTGATCCTTATCAAAGTGAGTTATCTAAATATTACAAAGAAAAGGGTTTAATCTATCCTACTGAAGCTCCAATTAATACTAAAACATAAACTTTTCCAGTACTACCTTAATATATTTAGCTTTATTTTTCAATCTTAATCTACTATAATTGCTCAGTTTATGAATATAGAAAGGCAAAGCCCAATAGATATCAAAACTGAGAAGTCGGTGATGCTTCGGGTTGCTTTACGTGAAGCAGTAGACGCAAAACCAGCTGATGTATTGCTACTATCGGGTGGTATTGATTCAAGTGCGTTAGCAGCTTTAAATCCTAGTATTCCTGCGGTTACTGTTGTACTAGAAGGTCAAGGGCAGGATCTAAAAAATTCCCAAAGAGTCGCAGAGTATTTAAAAATGCACTGGCCTCCAATAGAACTATCAACAGAACAGGCAGTTAATAATTTAAAAGAACTTGTAAAACTAACAGAAACTTACGACCCTGCACTGCTTAATTGTATTCCTATATACACAGCTATGAAATATGCAGCTGGTCTTGGCATGAGAAGGATAAGAACAGGAGATTTTGCCGATACTCTTTTTCGAGGATATCTGTTTATTCAAGATGTGGATTTAGCACAGCATTTAGATAAACTTCTTCCTCATTTGACTTTAGCATCATCAAGAGTAGGACAAAAAATGGGTTTAAGTATGCATTATCCCTATCTTTACCCAAAAGTTATTGATGTTGCAAAAAGCTTAAGCAGAGAAGATAACATTGTCGCAGTTGAAGCAGGTATCCCTGGAGATGTATTCGAAATGCAACAGGGAAGAACAACTAAGCAAATACAAAATTGGAGCAAAATTACATTAAGGCAAGCACTACTTGGTTTATTACCTACCGAAATAATATTCAGGCAACGAGCTGATTTAGAATTTGGTTCGGGTACATATAAAATTGAAGATTATTTAGAAAAACTTCCAACCTCTCAACGTATTTCAGAATTTGAAAATCAAGGTATTAGGTTCTGGAATAAAATGCACGCTGGGCTATATTATTTTTATAAAGAAGCAGAGTTAAATCCCCCACCTGTTAGAGATAAAAAAAGGGAGTATGGATGTAAATGGTGTTCGGGGGCTGTTGAGAAAGGAAGACATCACTGTTTAACATGCGGAGCATATCCTGCTGATAAAACACGAAGAAAAGTAATAACAAAAACTAGAAAGAGGAGATAATTCAAAAAGAAATAGGTCGTTTTAGGTGCATGCAATTTATGGGTAAGAATATAATGGTTCTTAAGAGAGTGTGACGTCAACTTTTGGCCGGTACTGTAGCGCTTCTGCAATGTGGGATGGCTTTATGTCCTCACTATCCTCAAGGTCGGCAATAGTTCTTGCAAGCTTGATCGTTCGGTAATACGATCTTCCCGATAACTGCATTTTCACAACAGCTAAGCGGAGAAGATTTATACAATCATCCGTTAAGCTGCAATACATTTTAATATCTTTATTGGTTAGCTCTGCATTTGAAGTAACTCGTGTATTTTTATATCGTTTCAGTTGTCTGTCTCTGGCTTTCTGGACTCTTTTCTGAATCATGGCTGAGCTCTCAGAAGAAGTATTTTGTGCTTCAGTTAGTTTCTCGACCTTAACAGGTGGAACATCCACATGAATATCAATTCGATCGAGAAGTGGACCTGATACTTTCTTTCGATATCTAAGGATCTGAGAAGGGGCACATGAGCACTGATGAGATTTATCCCCAAGATATCCACAAGGGCAAGGATTCTGTGCGGCGACCAACATACACTTTGCAGGAAATGACGTTTTTCCATTTGCCCGTGAGATTGAAACGATATTGTCCTCAATCGGCTGCCTGAGGCTTTCAAGAACAAAGCGTGGAAATTCCGGAAACTCATCAAGAAATAAAACACCACGATGGGCTAGGGTGATTTCTCCAGGCTTTGGATTTGTTCCTCCGCCAATAAGCCCAACCAGAGACGTTGTGTGGTGAGGTGCCCGAAAAGGTCGATTTAGCATCATTGCGTCTTTCCCCAAAAGTCCTGCAATGCTATAGATTTTGGTTACCTCAAGCATTTCCTCAAACGTCATACGAGGAAGAATAGAGGGAAAGCTTCGGGCAAGAAGCGTCTTGCCTGCACCGGGTGGGCCTTTAAGAAGAATATTGTGTGAGCCTGCTGCAGCTATTTCAAGTGCCCGTTTTGCATGTTGCTGGCCCTTAATATCTTTCATGTCGTAATCAAATGACTTATCCGTAAGACGCTCTGAAAAAGAGACAGTTTTTAAAGGGTTGATTGGTGTTTGGTTTGTAAGATGATGGAAAAGTGATAAAAGAGAGGGAATTGGAAAAATAGTTATGCCTTGAATTATTGCCGCTTCCCGCGCGTTGATATGAGGAAGGAAAATATGTTTCATTTTTCTCTCCTTTGCCAAAAGGGCAAGAGACAGTGCGCCTGTAATGGAGCGGACTCGTCCATCCAGGGACAACTCACCTGAAAAAATAGCACTTGTTATATCAGGAGCAAGTTGGCCTGATGCGATAAGAATTCCAAGAGCAATCGGAAGATCATAGGAGGGACCTTCTTTTGGAAGATCTGCGGGAGCCAAATTGACGGTAATCCGACGGGGCGGGAAATCGGCTCCTGAGTTTCGAATAGCTGATCTAACCCGTTCTTTTGCCTCCTCAACTGCTTTATCAGGCAATCCTACAATTGTGAAAGAAGGAAGCCCTTGCATTGAAATGTCCACCTCAACCTCAACAGGAACAGCCTCAAGCCCTACCACGGCACAAGAGAGTACTTTTGCGAGCATACTATTTATAATACAGGTTTTAGTAAGAGGAGGAAATAGGAAAAATTGCTAGCAGAATTCGCAGGTGCGGGACTTTTTCTTAGTCTTTTTAGCCTTCAAAACCTTGCTTGCCAATCTCTTGGCAGATTTTCTGCCTCCTTTTGCTTTTCCGTTTGAGAAGAGACCAAACACAGCCATATATTTACTCTAGTAGATAAATAAACAGTTGTCAACAGAAGAGATAGTTTGTATAGTAAAAGTAATGCCTGAAAATAGCCTAATCAAAGAAGCCTTGCTTCAAACTCCCTCACTCTACGCTCTGACAAAAGATAAGCTGTTTCACTTATTTCAAACAGAAGAAAAAGGATTATCAGAGGAAATTGCTGCAAGCCGGCTTAAAACATTTGGTTCTAACAAGCTTACCGCTAAGAAGAAGATATCCCCTTTAAGCATGTATATTGAGCAGTTTAAAAATACCTTGACGCTTATTCTTATCGCTTCAGCGTTTCTCATCCTTTTTATCTACTACTTTGGCGGACGTGACCCTTCGGATTTAGTTGAGGCAGGGTTAATTCTTGCAATTGTCGTTATGATAACGGTTCTTGGATTTGTCCAGGAGTTTAAAGCCGAGAAAGCAATAGAGTCTCTAAAGAAACTGTTGGCGTATAAGGCAAAAGTCAGAAGAGGAGGCACGGAGCGGGAAATTGACGTTGTGGATTTGGTGCCTGGGGATATTGTCATTTTAGAAGAAGGAACAAAAACCCCTTCAGATATTCGACTACTTGAAGTATTTAATCTCAGTGTCAATGAGGCTTCATTAACCGGTGAGTCGGCTCCTGCTTCCAAAACCGCGGCTGAGCTATCAGGAGAGAAGCAGATTAGTGATCAGAAAAACATGGTCTTTGCCGGAACAAACATTGCCTCAGGAAGAGCAATTGGAATGGTCGTTAAAACCGGAGATAGTACGGAAATCGGCAAAATTGCCCATGACGTTGCAGAAACGGAAGAAGATGAGACGCCGATTCAGAAACGTCTTGATGAGATCGGTAAAATGATTGGGTATGTTATTTTGGGAATTTGCGCAGTTGTTTTTGTCTTTATTGTGTTTTTTGCTAAGGATTTCATAAAGCTTCCTCTTCTGCAACGGATTATCCAGTCATTTATTGCCGCAGTCGCCTTAGCTGTTGCCGCTATTCCTGAAGGGCTACCGGCTGTTGTAACAATATCACTTGCTCTTGGTACACAGAGAATGCTTAGAAAGCAGGCGCTTGTTAGAAAGCTTAATTCAGTTGAGACGCTTGGCTCAACAGATATTATCTGTTCCGATAAAACAGGCACTCTTACCAAAGGTGAAATGACGGTAACCAAAATCTATTTCAATGGGGAAATCTACGATGTTTCGGGGATTGGGTATGAAACAGCAGGGGAATTTACTCTGAGTGATAAAAAGACTGATCCCCAACTCTTCTCACTACTTTTGGAAATCGGTCTTCTTTGTAATAACGCTTCGGTTGATAACAATGGAAAAGTACTTGGCGATCCAACCGAAGCAGCACTCATTGTCAGTTCGGCAAAAGCGAAGATTGCCTCGTCTTTAAAAAGGGTTTTGGAGATTCCTTTTTCAAGTGAGCGTAAAATAATGTCTGTTGTTGTTTTAAGAAACGGTAAATATGCAGTTTATACCAAAGGCGCTCCTGAGCTTGTTCTTGCCAAATGTGAAAAACTGTTGAAAGGAGACAAAGAGGTAGTCTTAGAAACTTCCGATAAAGAGAAAGTTCTCAGGATAAATCAAGAGCTTTCTCAACTTGCACTTCGAAACCTTGGATTCGCGTACAAAGAGCTTTCTGAGTCGGAGTACCACGAGCAAGAGAAGGACCAACAAAAGCTTGAAAGTGGGTTCACCTTTGTCGGTATTCAAGGCATGATTGATCCGCCTCGAGTTGAGGTGAAGCCGCTTGTTGAAACCTGCCAGAATTCAGGCATTCGGGTAATTATGATAACAGGAGACCATGTCGCAACGGCAACAGCTGTAGCGAATCAAATTGGCATTGTGGGCGATGGGTTAACAGGCGAGGATTTGGACAAAATGGATGATAGAGCATTTACCGATGCGGTTGAGACAGTAAATATTTATGCCCGCGTTAATCCAAGCTTTAAAATGAGGATTGTTGATGCACTTAAGAAAAAAGGGCATATCGTTGCAATGACTGGAGACGGAGTAAATGATGCGCCTGCACTTAAAAAGGCAGACATTGGTATTGCCATGGGCATAACAGGAACCGACGTTGCCAAAGAAGCATCGGACATGGTGCTTCTTGATGACCACTTCTCAACCATTGTTTCAGCAATTGAAGAAGGACGAGGTATTTTTCATAACATCCGTAAATTCGTTGATTACCTCCTTTCATGTAATATTGGCGAGGTGCTTGTGGTGTTTTTGGGAGTAATGCTTTTTCAAAAACTTCCCTTAACTGCGACAATGCTTTTGTGGATTAACGTTGTTACAGACGGAATACCGGCAGTCGCTCTCGGGCTTGATCCTGCAGAGAAAGGTATTCTCCATTACAACCCAAAAGTTTTTCAAACACAAATCATAAGCCGTAGATTATGGGTGGAAATGATCGTCTTTGGTTGTCTGTTAACTATTGCAGTATTGGGAATATATCTTTTGGATTTACCAAGAGGGGTGCAAGATGCCCAAGGCGCAGCCTTCACAGCTATTGTGATTTTCGAACTTGTTGATCTGTACATCATACGCTCCAGCTATAAAACGAGTTTTTTCTCAAATAAATGGCTTTTCCTCTCCGTCGCAGTTACTATTGCCATACAGATTTTAATCGTGTACGTGCCATTTTTGGCAAATCTATTTGAGATTAAGGGAATTGATGCTGCTGATTGGATATATATTATTGCAGTAAGCGGAATGCTTTGGGTCACCTTCAAATTTCTCCAAGGCCTCTTAAATTACCTGCCATTTCTGAGAGCCGATGAGAGTGCGCTTGTGAAGAGCCCAAGAATACGCTATGGTTATTAGAGGGAAAGTTTTTCGAGATGCCAAATATTGAGCAATTAGCTCTTGAATTATCGCTGACGATTCTTTTAGCGGGGACAGTTCTTTTAGTGCTCCTTGCATTAATTTCACTGAAGAAAAAAAGACTTACAGCAGGTGGTAAGAAAACGCTCTATATATCTATTGTCTTAGCTTCTTTAGTCCCAACAATTTTTCTTGTCATCTCAACAGTCTACCTCAATGTTGTATCGGTAAGTCATGGGCCGGTCCACTGGCATGCCGATTTTGAAATGTGGGATTGTGGAAAAGAGGTTGATCTCAAAGATCCACAAGGCTTCTCAAATAAGATCGGTACTCGAACACTGCATGAGCATAATGACAAACGAATTCATCTTGAAGGAATTGTTTTGACTCCGGATGAGGCAAGCCTTGGCAACTTCTTCCATGTTGTGGGAGGAGAACTTACACCAGTCTCACTAACGGTCCCGACAAATAACGGATCCCTATCAGTCCATAATGGCGACAATTGTGGGACAGGAGTCGGAGAGCTTCAAGTATTTGTCTACCGGACGGGAAAAGATACGTATTACTCGCAGGAAAAGCTTATAAATCCTCAGGAGTACCAGATCTCTCAAGAAACAAATGTTCCCCCTGCCGATTGCATCATATTGGAGTTTGATACGCCCAAATCCCGCACAGACAAACTTTGCCGAAGTTATAAAGTAGCAGAAAAAATTGGAAAACTGAAAGGAGAACGACACAATGGGTATTGATCTTCCGTCGCTATCAGTAATTGTTATATCGGCAGCAGTTGACTCTATCAATCCCTGCGCAATTGGAGTCCTGATTCTTATGGTATCGGTGATCCTCGGGGGCAAGGGCTCTGTGAAGCGACTGTTGTTTTTGGGAAGTTTATATATTGGTGCGATTTATGTCACCTACCTTGCAGCAGGACTCGGGCTTATTTATTTTCTGGCAAATATTCCGCTTGCCGTGACCGAGTACTTAGCGCTTATTGTCGGAAGTTTCGTAATACTCGCAGGGCTTTTGGAGGTCAAAGACTTCTTCTGGTATGGGAAAGGCTTTTCCCTGCAGATTCCAGGCTACTTCGCCCAGAAAATTCATGACTACTCCAAAAATATCACTGTTCCCGGAGTTATTCTCCTAGGCGCATTTATTGCAGGTGTTGAGTTGCCTTGTACAGGCGCACCATATTTGGCAATTATTACGCTTCTCTCCCTCAATTTCAATTTTAATGCTTTCATTCTGCTCCTTATCTATAATGTGATTTTTGTAGCGCCACTTATTGTCATTCTTCTCATGGTTGCTGCTGGGACAAAGGTGAGTGAGATTAAAAAGTGGAAACAGGCAAATAAAGCGTACATGCGATTTGCTATCGGTTATATGCTGATCGGGCTTGGGTGGCTTCTTATTTTAATTGCAAACGGAGTCATTAATTTCGGGTAAGAACCACTCTATGAAACATACAGTAAAAAGAAAAGGGCATAAAGAACCCTTTGATCCACGGAAAATTTATGCCAGTGTCTATTCCTCATGTGTTGCGCTGCGGATGACAGAGGATGAAGCAGAGCTTATTGCACAAAAGGTAGAAAGCGATATTAAAGAGACAGTAAAAGACGCTGAGGAAGTGACAGCTCATACAATACACAAATTAGTCGTAGAAAGTCTAAAAAAGTACCATCCTGATGCAGCGTATCTTTACGAAAACCACAAAGATATCTCATAACAATACTAAAAAATGATTCACCTAAGACATAAAAAGTACGATTATGACTTGATTGTAATAGGCTCAGGATCAGGCGGCAGTGTCGGTGCGCATTATGCTCGCTCTCTTGGTAAGTGCGTTGCAATTTTTGAGAAAGGCGTGATTGGCGGTGAATGCCCAAACTTTGCCTGCATTCCAACAAAAGCACTTCTTCACGCAGCACAAGTATACGATGAGGAAAAAAATGCAAATGCTTACGGTGTTGAGGTATCTCATTTCTCACTGAACTACCCGGCTGTAAAAAGGTGGAAAGATCTTGTTGTCTCACGAACCGGGGCAGCCCACGGAGAAGGAGCTTTTCGAAAAGAAGGCATAGAAGTGATTGAGAAAAAAGCGCATTTTGTCTCTCCCCATGAAATTGAGGCAGGAGAAAAGAAATATTCGGCTGCCAAATTTCTTCTTGCAACTGGATCCAAAGTATTTATACCGCCTATTGAGGGACTTGAGGAGGCAGGGTACATGACTTTTAAAGAAGCAGTTAACCTTACAAAGCCACCTTCATCGCTTCTTATTTTCGGTGGCGGTCCCGTTGGCTGTGAATTTGCACAGATTTTCTCAAGGTTTGGTACAAAAGTAACGATTGTGAATAGATCGGAAAAACTCTTGGGTAAAGAGGACGAAGAGACAGCTGATTTAGTGCAGGCACTGTTTGAGCAGGAAGGGATTTCTGTTTTGACAAATACGACACTTAGTAAAGTTGAAAAAAAGGGCAATAAAAAGATTGTTCACCTTCAAAGAGGTGAGAGAAAATACTTTGAAGAGTTTGAAGAAATTCTTATTGCAACGGGGAAAGTGCCTGTCCTTGACTTTTCGCCTGAGAAAGCGGGTATCACTCTCGATAAGTCACATATACGAGTCAATAAGTTTCTACAAACAACTACTTCCCATATTTATGCGGCAGGAGATATTGTGGGACCGTACCTTTTTACGCATACAGGTTATTACCAAAGTTATATTGCAGCGCATAACGCTTTTTCCAATAAAAAAATTAAGCCTAACTTAACAGTTGTTCCCAGGTGTGTTTTTATCTCGCCTGAAGTTGCATCGGTCGGGATAACTGAGAAAGATGCAGAGGAGAAAGGGATAAAAGTGAAAAAAGGAATAACCCCAATAGCAGTTCTTGGCCGCTCAAATACCGCAAATCAATTTGACGGATTCGTCAAAGTACTAACAGATAGAAAAGGTGTCTTAATCGGGGCGTCAATCGTCGCACCTCGCGCAGGAGAGATGATTCATGAACTTGCCCTTGCAATTCAATGCAAAATTAAAGCACAGGTTCTCTCTGATATGATACACGCATACCCAACGTACTCTGAAGCAGTCAAAATCGCCTGTAGTCTTGTGGAATAGACCTCTTCCTAAGCGTAAACACTGTTTGCTCTCTTGACAAGCCGGGAGTAATAGTATTACGCTAAAAGTGTCGACCGATGCATAGGTTGGACTTGCCAAAGGGATAACGATTTCTGGATACATTATCTCCTAAGGGACTAAAAAATATGGGTGTATCCCTCAAAAGATATATTCATCGAAAGCATGAGTTATGTGTGTCACACACATATAACCTATGAACAACTTTCAACAAAAAGGTCTGTCTCAAGCAGGCCTTTTTGCTTGTAGAAAATTTGACAAGAGACTCATAGTATGATATAAACCTGGTCTATGGGAATGAATGCAGAATATCTGCGCCACATTCAAGAAGCTGAAAAAGCGGGAAATACCGCAGGTGCTCAGCTACTCAGAGGTCAACTTGAAGTTTTTAACGCAGCAAGAGATGCTGGTGTCGTACAAGAATTGCCGCCAGTTGCCTCAAAATCTCAGGAGAAAGTTTCACAAAGAGTGGAGCAAAGCCTTTTACCAACACCTGAGGCATTAGTTGTGTTAGCTAAAAAAGAATGGAAGGCAAAAGATATTCCTACGCCTCCTGAAGAGCTTTTTACTGTTTGGGAAAGAGGAAATAAGGAAGGTGTAAGGGGAATGGAACCCTTCTTCTACCCGAATGTTACCCTTACAAAGAGATCTCGTTTTCCAGGCAAAGGTATTAAACCAGAAGATTGGTTCTGGGAGCAGATGGAAAAAGGAACTATTGATCAAGACGCAGGGAAACTTCCCGGTATGTGGGTTCTCCTTGATTCTACCCAAAAACCTAATTACGACGATGGCCGCCAAATGTATGAAGAAGACGCGCTCTTCCCAGTACTAAAACGAGGTAGAGAAGAAGGCAGGATTCAAATTACCGATTGGACAAAACATGTTCCTGTTGGCTCCCGCTTCGGAGTATCGGCAGATGAAGTAAACACCTTCGCTTTGCCTGAAGTTGCAACACTTTTAGGTGTTAAAAGAGAGCAAGTAAGCATGCCGCGTGAGATTGAATTTAATGTTGCCGGTAATGCCCGTCATCCTGAATGGGGGCAAACAAATACGTGGGAGTGGATGGCTGATCGATTCGGGGTTGGTGGCCGGTTGGTCGGTGGCGTCTCTGGCCACGGTGGTCTGGCCGACGTCCGCCACATTGCCTCTGACTATCGCAATCGGTTCATTGGTTTCCGTTTCCAGGTAGCTTTCCCTCAAAAATAAACCTTTAGACTTGGTAATTTTTTTTCGGAGAATCCTTGAGGACTGCATCCGCGTATGAAACTTTAAAAAATCGTGATACAATAGTCCCAGTATGGACCAAGTCTCAGAAATTCGGGAAAAAATTGACCTTGTTTCATTTATCTCTGAATATATTCCTCTTAAAAAAGCCGGCAGGAATTTTAAAGCCAATTGTCCCTTCCATACGGAGAAAACGCCGTCTTTTGTTGTTTCACCGGAGCGGCAAATTTGGCACTGCTTTGGATGTTTCCCTCCGGGCGAAAAAATTAAAACCCCCTTTGGTTATCACAATATTGAAGAAATTGATCAAAATCATTGGGTAGTATCTGGAAAAGGGAACATCAAGAAAGTAACAGCTGTTATGCAGCATCAATATAAGGGAAATCTTGTTAAGGTTCGTATTAGAAAACTTGGAGGAGAAGTAAAATTAACGAGTGACCATAATGTTTTTGCTATTCGTGGGGCACCTTATACGCAAAAGAAATATAAAGATTTTTCAAAAAGATATAGAAAATTTCTCAAGATTCGAGAAACAGATGATATTCAGTATCAACAATTAATTAACAAACACTTTCCTATTAAAGAAATTTCTGCAGGAGAATTACAAAAGGGTGATTTACTGCTGTATCCGATTAACAGAACTCAAACTGACGTAGAAGGAATAGACTTATCTTCTTATATAAGCAAAGTTACTAATCTTGGACCGGTCCCCAAAAAGATCCCTTTAAAACTTTCTGTAAACGATGATTTACTTAAACTGATTGGCTATTACATTGCAGAGGGAAGCTCCCACCGGGCTTACATTCGATTTAGTTTGGGCAACCATGAAGAAAAACTTGCTGCTGAAATAATAGGTCTTATCCAAAATCTTTTTCAGCTGGAAGCAAAAATACATAGGCGTTCAACCAACGAAAAAACAGGTCTTGAAATAACAGCTTGCCATGCAAAACTTGCGAATATCTTTGAGAATCTTTGTGGAAAAGGAGCAGCCAACAAACATATCCCATTTGTATTCCAAGAGTTACCTGCTGGAAAACAAAAAATTCTATTAGATGCAATTCACAAGGGCGATGGGACGACTTTTATTGCAAATCGCTCAACAAATTCGCATAAATCTATTACTACTATATCAAGAATTTTAGCAGAGCAGCTTATAGATATTATTCTTCGGTTAAATCTGTTTCCAACGCTCCATGTTGCAAAAGCAAAGGTAGATAAATTAGGAGTCAATCATAAAGAAGCGTATTCTATTTTCTGGTCAGAGCAAGCAGCGCAGAAATATAGCTTAATTTATTATCAGCCAGACGGAGCAGAATACTGGCTTTTGCCGATTACAAAGCTAGGTAAGGAATACTATAAAGGTCCAGTCTATAATTTTACTGTTGATAAAGACCATTCTTATGTAGCAGCGAATTTTGCTGTTGCAAATTGTGGGAAGGGAGGAGATGTATATACGTTTCTCATGGAGTACGAACGTCTGGAGTTCCCCGAAGCACTTCGAATCCTTGCAAAACGGGCGGGGATAACGCTTAGCACACGAGATGAAACACCCGGAGTCTCCTCAAAAAAAGAACGATTCTATCAGATAAACAGCCTTGCCAAAGAGTTTTATCACTTCGTCTTAACAAAGCACAATGTGGGAAGGAACGCACTTTCATATCTTCAGAGGCGGGGCATAAACCCTAAGATTATCGAAACATTTCATATAGGTTTTGCGCCTGAAGCAGGAGGGAGCCTGGTCAAATACCTTACAAGCAAGAAAAATTTCCAACGCGAAGACATCCTTGATGCAGGCCTTGGTACTTTAAGGGCAAGAGAGCTTTCGGATTTTTTCCGGGGAAGACTCATGTTTCCCCTTATTGATCACAGAGATAATGTTTTAGGGTTTTCAGGGAGAGTTTTAAGAGACGGGGAAAAGATTTCAAAGTATGTCAATACGAGAGAGACACTTGTCTATCACAAGGGAGATCATGTTTTTGGGCTTAGTATTACCAAAGACGCAATTAGACGGGAGAACCAAGCTATTGTTGTTGAAGGAGAGTTTGACGTCATGGCATGTTTTCAAAACGGTGTCTCAAATGTTGTTGCGGTTAAAGGGACAGCCCTTACAGAAAATCAGGTAAATCTTCTCTCCCGCTTTGCCCAAAAAATTACATTTTGTTTTGACTCAGATAAGGCTGGCCAAGACGCACTCAGGCGAAGTCTGTCGGTTGTTGAGAAAAAGGGTCTTACTCCGACAGTCATAGCGCTTTCTATTGCAAAAGATCCTGATGAGGCAATTAGAGCCGATGCGGCGCTTTTTAAAAAAGCGGTGAGAGAAGACGTGAGCGTTTACGATTATTTATTTGAAAAGGTCCTATCAGTTGTAGATGTAGAGAAGGCAGAAGGGAAAAAACAGGTATCGGACTTTTTACTCCCAATTATTTCAGATATTAAAAACGAGATCATAAAAGAACATTATCTTAAAAAAATAAGCAGTGTTCTCGATACGTCGTATGAAAGTATTATAAAAGAACTGCAGCGTCAAGCCGTAAAGGACGTAAAAGTTGTCCTAACAGATGTTCCCAAAGCAAAACGAGGCAGAGATGAGATCATGGAAGAGTACCTACTGTCTCTTATTGTCCAAAGTGATCAGCCTAAACTACACTTTGAGAAAGCCTTCTCAATACTCTCCGGCTCACTTCCAAAAGAAAACTCCTATCAGAAAATTTTGTATCAGCTGCGAAGCCATTTTGCGAATAGCGATGTATTTAATAGTAAAACCTTTGGAGACTCACTCCCAAAAGAGCTAATTGTCAGCTATGACACGAGCCTTTTGTTTCCATTGTCCGTGTTTCAAAATGATCAAAAACTCCTTGAGGAAGTTGAAAAAACAGCAAAGAAACTCCACGTTATCTATATCCAGCAAAAAATGAAAAAACTGGCACAGGAAATAAAAGTAAAAGAGCAAAAGGGAGCAGAGGAAGAGGTAAGAGCACTTAAGGAAAACTACTCACAACTGGTATCAAGACTTGATACTACTTAGAAGCTTGCATCGAGCGTAAATTGTGCTACAATACAATGTACTATGTCCCAGAAATTATCCCCCCTTTTAAATGATGTTGTGACATCTGCAAAAAAACGAGGCTATATCACACAAGATGAGATTTTAGCACTCTACTCAAAGCCGGAAGAGCACATTTTGGAACTGGACGCGCTTTATGACAAGCTCATGCGCACAAATATTGACGTGTTTGAGAGTGTCGCACAGCATCAGGATGAACAAAAACCAATTGAAGACTTGGAGAAAGAGCTTGAGGCATTAACCGTACTCACGGAAGGATCAGTCTCAGATCCTGTTCGAATGTATCTTAAAGAAATTGGAAGAATCCCGCTTCTCACATTTGAGGAAGAGATAGACTTGGCAAAACGAGTTGAAAAAGGAAGCCTTGAGGCCAAAAAAAAGCTTATTAATTCAAACCTCCGTCTTGTTGTCTCAATTGCCAAAAAATATATCGGTCGCGGACTTTCTCTTCTGGATCTAATCCAAGAAGGAAATCAGGGATTGATTCGTGCAGTAGAGAAGTATGATTGGAGACGGGGATACAAATTTTCAACCTACGCAACGTGGTGGATTAGGCAATCGGTTACTCGCGCGATTGCCGACCAGGCACGAACGATCCGTATCCCTGTCCATATGGTTGAAAACATCAACAGGTTTCTTCGCTCTCAACGAAAACTTATGCAGGAGCTTGGGCGTGAGCCGACGCCTGAGGAAGTTGCAAAGGTTCTCGGGATCGAGCCTGATAAGGCACTTGAAATTATCAAAATTTCTCAAAACCCGGCAAGTCTTGAAGCACCGGTTGGTGATGAAGAAGACTCAAGACTTGGAGACTTTATCCATGACACATCTGCACCGACACTTTTTGACTCGGCAAGCAGGGAGCTTCTCAAAGAGCAAGTTGAACAAGTTCTCTCAACGCTTTCGGATCGCGAACGAAGAGTACTGAAAGAACGGTTTGGACTTGATGACGGCCGGCCTAAGACACTTGAGGAAGTCGGGAGAATGTTTCAGGTAACACGGGAGCGAATTAGGCAAATTGAAGCAAAGGCTTTAAGAAAACTTCGCCATCCTTCACGTGGCAATAAACTTCGAGACTACCTCGTATAAATTTCTTAACGAGCTTATTTTTCATATTGACAATGCATAGCTTTGCGTTTATGCTGTATGGGCAAAACGCCTATGAATCTCTTCTTTGTCTTATTTATACTTATTATTCTCTTTCTTCTGAGCGTTCGCGTTGTTCAGGAGTATGATAGAGGAGTCATTTTCTTTTTAGGAAAATATAAAGCGGTCAGGGGTCCGGGACTCATCCTTCTTCTTCCACTTCTTGAAAGAATGCAAAAAGTAACACTTCGGACAATCACAATGGAGATTCCATCACAAAAAATCATCACAAAAGACAATGTCTCAATTGATATCGCAGCAGTTGCCTACTATCATATCGTTGATCCTAAAAAGTCGGTCCTTGCAATCCAAAGTGTCTATCTGGCAGTCAATCAAATCAGTCAAACAACAGTCCGAAATGTCGTCGGGCAATTTGTTCTCGATCAGTTGCTTTCAAAAACCTCAGACATCAATACAAAGATAAAAAATGTTATTGACTCACATACAGAGCCCTGGGGAGTCCAAGTAACAGCTGTTGAGATAAAAGATATTACTCTTCCTGAGAATATGCAACGGGCCATGGCAAAAGAGGCTGAGGCGGAACGGGAGAGACGGGCAAAAATCGTCGCAGCAGAGGGAGAATTCCAGGCTGCCGTGAAACTTGGTCAGGCAGCCGATATCATCGCCAAACACCCTGTTGCCCTCCAACTTCGGACACTTCAGACAATGGCAGAGATTAGTACTGAGAAAAATTCAACGATTATTTTCCCAGCCCAATTTATGTCAACAGTGCAAGAGGCAATCAGAACCCTTAAAGGTGATTCTGAGAATAAATAGTTTGGGCTCCTTTTAAAAACAAAAATTTATTCTTACTCCTTTTTATAAACGTCTTTTCTTCGCGGTGTATCTTTCCGTTTTCTTTTCCTCAGAATAGTTAATGCTTCCTTTATATGTTTGACTGCTGAGCCGGGTAGGGCATCTCGATCTTCGATACTAATCTTTACCACTTCTTCAAGGTAATGAATTGCCCGGTTCTCAGGATTTTCTTTCACGCCTGACATTTTATCATAAGGGCTAGATTTGCAGGCACTTTAGTGCTAAAATATCGGAACATTCCGCGGTAGTCCGCCGGCTGGCGGACAGGAAGCTGTTAACATGTGGTTTGTGTATGCTTTGTTTAATCAGGTAAAAAACAAAATTTACATTGGACAAACTGGGAATATCGAAAAGCGAATAGCAGATCATAATAAAAAACGAGGTAATCATTTCACAGCTAAATCGGATGGGCAATGGATTTTAATCTATAAAGAAGAAGCTGTTGATAGAAAAACAGCATTACTTAGAGAAAAACAATTAAAAAGTTATCAAGGTAGACAATTTATAAAGCAGTATATTCCAGTTTGAATCCTTAGCTCCCCTGTAGCTCAATGGTAGAGCAGGAAGCTGTTAACTTCAAGGTTCGAGGTTCGAATCCTCGCGGGGGAGCTAAGGATTTATATCCGCGAAATCCGTCAACTGACGGAAGAAAGCTGTTAACCAAGGGTTCCAGGGGAGTTTACCCGCCTACTGGCGGGAATCCAGGCCGCGGAGCAGAGCTTTATACCTTTAACTCAAGGTTCTAGGCTAAAAGTCACGTTTTACGTGATTTGAATCTCAAAGCGTCAGCGAAGATCCCGTTATACGGGACTAGTCGCGGAGCTAGCTTCAATTTTAAGACCCTAAAGATCTGTTATTTTACTTTTTTCTTGCTGCTGTGAACTTTTCGACAAGTCATGCTAGCTAGATTAAACCAGCCTATGAAGAGGTAGCCACGAGATGGAGATACCTCTTCATAATAAACAAATAGTTTACATTGACATTGCCTCGTACACTCTCATGCTTGTAATTATCGGACAACCTTTGGCAATTTTTACGGCCTCATCCATGCTTTCCGCATTAATGATTGTATACCCCGTTATTGCTCCTTTATCATGCGGAAGTTGTTTGACTCCAACTGACGTGATCTCCATTCCAGGCCCAAATGGATTACCACTGTCAACTATGTGGTCTTTTATTGACCCAAACCATTTCATCCACGCGCCCTTGATCTCTTCAGTTGGTGTTTCGTATCCTACGGCCAGGAAAACAAATTTTTTCATTTTCTTTCACCTCCTTTCTTTGGTTTTCTATCGGTCAAATATTGAGCATAGTTTTCTAAAGTCTCTTCGCCAGCACCCCAGTAAGCGTGATACTGCATGAGCCATTCCTGAAGGCCACGTAGTGATTGTCGATTAAGTGTAAGAAAATTGGTTTGACCAGTTTTTTTACGTATTATAATGCCAGCTTTTTCAAGTAATTTTATGTGCTTGTGAATTGCAGGCAGTGAAAGATGCCTCATAGAGGCTAGCTGACTTATTGAGTAAGGTTGCAAACCTAACACATAAATTATTTCTCGCCTGTGCTTATTGGCGAGAGCCTCAAAAACATTGTCTAAGTCTTGTGGGGTGTGTTTCTTGACCATAATAGTTAACTTAAAAGTTAAGTATAGTAAAGAAACTGGTTATTGTCAACACGTATAAGTATTTGCTTAAATGGTAACAGAAGTGAGGTTAAAGCCTGTTTGAAGCTTCTTAATCTGTAACCATCTTGTCTCAATTCTCCAATGTAACTTTGATTCTGAAATATCTCTAAAATATTGTTAAAATTAGGTTGGTATAATGAGTCAAGGCTTGGGGAGCCAATTTTGATCTTTTTTATACTTTACTAATGCTTAAAAGGTCAATTTGAGGCTGTAATCGAGTGGTTGATATGGTTTTGCTCAGTCACAAGTTATAAATGTGGAAGGCTTTTAAATAAATCCTGTTCCTATTGCATCTGTTAAAGAAAATTGCCACAATGTATTATGAAGGACACTGCCCGTGCATTTTAAAAAATATTTCAGCTCGTTTTTGCCTAAGGATAAGCCGGAAGAGCACAGGCCGCATCATAAAAGAAAGGCCGGCTTTACTTGGTGGCATCATACCCATCGAAAATTTCGTATTCTGTATGTTTTCATAGCGATATTTTTCCTCCTTTTTGCTACCGCCGCATTTGCGCAGGCACCAGAGATTCGTTTCTTAGCAGCCAGTTTTACAAAACCCAAGCCTATCACGCAATCCGCAACCATTTTATCTGCAAATGTCCAATCTGCTATCCAAAATCTTGCCGGTCGGGAGATAAAACAAGAACAAGCAAATGCTAATTTGGCAGTTACGTTGCAGGAAGCTAACTTATCAACAACTTCAGTTGCTCAGCCATTAATTGACTCTGTTCAAGAGGCGTTAACTTCAGATCCTTCCAGTAAAGCAAAAATAAAACTGCGGGTAATTGATAGGGAAATTTTCGAGCTCCAAAACTTACTGGAAAAAGATAAATCTGACAAAGCAGCTGATCGGGCAGTGAGGCTTATTGCTGACATCGGTCAGAGAACAGGAGGAGTAGTCACTGATCCCAAGGTGCAAACAGACAGGGAAATTTTAAAACTGCAGATTGAGCAATATAACAGGCTTCAGCTCATTTTACAAAAATTGGAAGATAATCTACCAGTAACGAGCTACTTAAAAATTGAAGATGCCAGAGTGAAATATTTGGTAAGCGGCGCTATTGCTTCTTTAAACGCTGCTCCTAACTTAGATGCTGTTCATAATATTGCGATAAAAGAGGTAGGCAGGTTAGTTGGTGATGATTTTGCGGAGCTCAAGGCAATTGAAATTCTCTCGGATATAGAAAGCGGCTTAAATCCGGATACTAAAGTTAAACTGGCAGGGTTGGAGAAAGAACTGGCAGTACAGTTTGAAAAGAAAATGCTTAAGCTCCCAAGGGATGTCAGAGAGCGAAAACTTCAAAATTACATAAATTATTCCTATGGAAATCCGCTGCGTCAAATCCAGTCATATGATCGGATGAAAGATTTCATGTCGGACAGAGAAATGATTTTGGGTTTGGATAGCGTAAAAGAAATAACTTTTAAGAAATTAGAGAATAGGATTTTTGAGTTGGATACCCAAGAAAAACTCAATCAATTTTTGGAAGGTATTTTACAAAATCCGAGCGATTTAAAAGTTTTAACGCAAATGAAGTTGGATATTGATTCAGGCAAGGATGAGACGAGGAAACAAAAACTTGCTCAAATGCAAACTTCAGTAGAGGGAAGAATTAGTCAGTTTTTTGGTAAAGAAAATTTAGCTAATTTAAATCAATATTTTACTCCTCAAACGAGTAAAAGTGCCGATCTTTTGGATATTGTACTGATTAACAACCTTAATGATATTATCAGCAAGTCTCCCGATCTTCCACCAGATGCCAAAGAGGCTTTCAAAAATATTAAAACACAGCAACTAGCCTCATTTGTTAAAAATATCAGCAAAGAAAACTTTACAACTCGCTCCAGTGTTGCTTACGATCCTGTGTCCGAGAGTGCAGATGTAAGGATTTTACTGTCCAGCCCTCAGGCTATCCAATTACTTCAGGCAGTTAAAAACGAATTACCCGAAAGTGATAAGTCCAAAATAGATATTGCCTTAAGATCCCAAGCTGCTATTTTACAGGAGCATATTCTCTTGCAAGTAAATGATCCGGCGATTTTTGAACAGTACCAAGAGTTTATTGCGGATAATCCGGGTGTAAAACAAACTATTCAAAGTTATGTTGGTCAGAATTTCTTTACCAGTTTAGATCAAAAGAAAAAAGTGATTGATAAACAAAATTTAAAAGATCAACAGGCTTTATATGAAAAAATGCAACAACTTGTCCAGCAAATTTTCATTGCTTCTGATGGACAACAGACAGATGTAGAAAAACAATTACCTACAGAAGTTCAGGAAGAGATAAATAAATTAAGACAGCAATTACCTGATAGAAATGTTCCAAAGCTTACTACTCCAGAAGGAGTAACGCTGCCGGAAGTTGCCAAGCTGCCTAATGATGTTAATGCAGGCATAATTGCGGCTGCCAAACAAGAGATTAAGGATAAAACAGAGTCTAAACTGGCCAAACTTGATTTAACTGTTGAGGCGAAAGACTTAGGAGTGAGGCAGCCTTCGATTTTACCTGGTAATCTACTTTACCCTGCAATAGAAGTCTTAAGAGAAATTCCGGTTCTACTGACTTCAAACCCAATAGACAAAGCGGAAAAACAATTGCAGATTGACAATGTAAGAACTCTGGAAGCAGCTAAGTTACTAGAAGGAAGCCAAAGCCAGGAAACAGTAAATCAGGCTCTGGCGGTGCTCGATAAAATAAACCAGGATTTTGATCTATTAAAAGCGCACGTCGATGATTTAAAGAAAGAAGAGCCGGCAAAGGTTGATCAATTAGTTGACCAAATTATAGAAAACGGAGTAGCCAGGCAAACTGTCCTCTCGTCCATTGAAGATAAAGTCTATGGGGATGATTATGTAAAGGTAGAAACAGCTAGACAGGAAGTTTTGAAAAATGGAGTTGATGTTCTGCTAGAACTTACAAACCAAGATGCTCAAAAGTTAACCGATAAACTAGAGCAGGTTGTTCAAAATACCACAGGAAGTGACTTAAAAGATATTAAAGCAGTTGAGCTTCTCGTAGAAATTGCCAGAACTCAGCTAGAACCGGCTCAACAAGTTTTAGAAAAATCAGAAGAAAATTTAGCCCAAAATCTGGAAGCTAAGCTTCTTGAAATGCCAAAAGAGGAGCGTATTCAAGCAGTCTTAGATTATGCCCAAAGTGCTCCAGGTAATCCTATCAGACAATTTGAAGCCTATGATACTCTAAAAAGTGATTTTAAAAATCCTGAAATTATTGCCTTAGCAGAAGGGTTAAAAGATAAAGCGGTTGAAAATCTAACAGAAAGAGTTGCAGAAATTACTGATGCAAATTCCAGACAAGAATTTGTAGATTCAGTTGTAGGAAACCAACCCCAAGACCTCAAAATTATTACAGAGATTGAACAAAGAGTTGCCCCGGTAGAAACTACCATAGCTACAGAAACTCTACCTATTGTTGAAAAAATTGCCGATATTAAAGCAGAAGTTGAACAAAATATTATTGATACCTATAAAGATAAGCCGGAAGAACTAGCAAAGACAGATTTCTATCAAAGCGCTACTGCCAGCCCCGATTCGATCGGGGCCAGTACCACAGTAGATATTGTAGACGTTAAAGTAGCTGCGGAATTGACTGAGGTATTATCCCGCTCTCCAGAGGTTAGCGCTGATGTGGTGGCCGTTGCCAAACAAGAAGAGACAAAGATTATAGACACTCTTGTTGCAAATATCTCAAAGCCAGAATTTCAGGTAACTGCGAGTACCCAAGTCTCTACCTCTACTCCAGCTCAAGCTACAGTTACTACGCTCGCAGCAGAAACACTCAATCCAGTACCTGAAACTATTGCAGAATTGGTAGCTCTTAAAGAAAAAACATCATCGGAAATAGATGCTAAAATTGATATAGCCATTAAAGTAGAAGTTAACTTAATAAAGGAACATCTGACAACTCAGGTTAATGATTCGGTAACATTTCAAACTTATGTAGCCCAGATTCGGGAGAATCCTGTGGTAGCCAAAACAGTTGCCCAAGTTGGAGGAGCATCGTTTGCTGCGTCAATTGAGGAAAAAACTCAAACTATAGAAAAAGTGGCAGTCCAGGAGCAGACACAATTACAAACAACTGTCGCACAAGTGGAAAAAGAAATTTTTGCAACATCCGCGCCAAGTCCCATCGAACAAACCCTGCCGCAACCTGTTCAACAGGAAATTCAACAAATAAAACGGGAGGTTCCTGCTGAACAAATACCAGCGGTCACCGTTCAAGCAGCAGTTGAAATTCAAACTCCCGCACAGAGTTCACCGGCTCCGGTTCAAGAATCAGCTCCTGCTCCACTAGCTCCCGAAGCGCCAGCACCTCAAGCCCCTGCTGTAGAAAACAAACCCGCAGAACAACCTGCAGCCCCAGCTGCGCCTGCTGTCCCAGGGTTATAGTCAAGAATAAAGAATTTGCTGCATCACAGAGAAAGTTAACTTGACTGGCTCGTATGGTTTAGTCCACTCAAAGGTTCTGAATGTGGAGGCCAGAGTGAGCAGGAGCTCTACTGTCTAAGTTCAACATTGCTTATGATATAATTCTCCCCATGGCAATAGAACGAGCCTGTTTAGAGAGTCCATTGAAAATTGATCTAAGTCGACCCCGGCAATTAGATGTTGCGATGAGGGCTGTCGAGCAATGGGAAGTACTGCAAGAAGGAGAGTATCCGCTTGAAGCTGAATCACCACCAAACAGAAGAGCGGTCGACTTACTGGTATTTCCAAATGGCAACGGTGTAGTAAGAGAAAAAATATTTGTTCCTGAGGTTATATCTGTCGTTTATAGAGATGGAGTAAAAGAACAAAAGCATGGAGGAAGAATTATTCGTATCCCCGAAGATACAACGCGACTAACACAATCATGTGATCTCGCACCTGATTCGCAAGAACGAGCCCTTTTTGAAATATTTATCTATAGACCTGGTCATTCTCCAGAAAGGACATATACTGTCCAGCGCCATGTTCGAATGTAATTCACACCTCGGAGCACCATCTTTTAGCCCCAGTTTATCTTCTGGTATAATGATTTCATGAAAATGAAAAGTGTCTCGGGCATAGTATGTTACGTCAAGGATACAGAAAAAACAGCAAAGTTTTATGAAGCCTTAGGTTTCCAATTTACAAAGCGCGAAGCAGATCACCTATCTATTCGTTTGAATTGGTTTTGGATAGATTTCCATCCACAGGATAAGGAAGATAAGCCTGAGTTTCAAAAAGAAGCGAATCTTGATAATAAAGGAGCCGGTCTATTTTTGTATATAAGCGTAGAAAATGTGGATGATTTTTACAAAGGCTTGCTTGCAAAAGGATTAAAGCCGTCAAGTACGCCGCGAGACTGGCCTTGGGGCAATCGAGAATTTGTTATCCGTGACCCCGACGGCTACAAATTAGTTTTCTTTCAAAAAATATAGTATTTATCAAATAAATGAAACAAGCAAAAACTGTGGATGAATATATTGCAGGAGCCCCAAAAGAAGTACAAGGAAAGCTTAAAGAGCTTCGAGCAATTATCAAGGATGCTGCACCTAATGCAGAGGAAAAAATCAGTTACGGGATGCCATATTATGGGTACAAAGGTCGACTGGCTTATTTCGCGTATGCAAAAAATCACATCGGATTGTATGCGATGCCGCCTACTGTCGAGGATCATAAAAATGAACTTAAAAAGTATGAAACAGCTAAGGCAACGATCCGGTTCCCCTTGAATGAAGATCTTCCAATCCCCCTCATTAAAAAACTGATCAAAGCAGGAATAAAAAATAACGAAGCTAAAAAGAAAAAATAACTTCTCCTGATGCAGATTGCTTTGGACCTAAGTTATCTTAAATTCAACTAAAACAGGTTCTGGTATTTTCTATTAGGTGGAGCCAAAAAATCTTATTATAACTACTGATTTATGTGCTTGGAGACAACGAGGTCTTCATGAATACCCAGTACTCGCAAGCGAAGCGCCGGAAATTGAATTGTTCTCCCGCTGTCTCTTATAAACTTCCTTATCTTTCTGACTGACGGCAAAGCTTGATTAGTAAGGATTTGAGGATTTTTTCGCATTGATCCAAAAAGGGAATAGATAGAGTTATCCGAAAGATTTTTTGGGTATGAGGAAAGTGCAGGTAATTCTTTACCGATTTGTACTTTCTCAGGCTTTGTTTTCTTCTCCTGCCTTGTATGATATGCATCCCACAAGGCATATCTTTTCTCAGAAAGATGCATTGTTTGAAAACAAAGCACGCCATAGCATTCACATAAATGAGTGCACGGCTTACAATCGTTTTCCTGTGGGTTGAGCAAATAGGAGACAGTCAGCTCCTCACCTTTAAATATACGCCGAAGTGCAAAATACAACGTATGTCCTTTATATGTATACATCCAGCAGTTGGGTGTGCAGGAATGGTTTATAAGATGAATGCCCGAATTTTGGGGATCTGGAAAAATCATTGTAGCATCCGAATAATACATTGCATAGAAAGTTTCTTTTTTGTCATATTTATACTCGTCTTCTCCTCTTATAACTTTGCCCAGATAATCGCCGATCACAGTTCCGGGAGCAATGTCTTTTCTTGCAAATATTCCTCTCCCCATTTTTTTAGATTTCTTTATTTCCCATGAGTCATCTGAAAGTAAAAACATAGAAAATATTCTACCACATCTGTTTCCAGAAAATCCGTCCGAAGTGTGTGAACATTGTGAGCAGATTTTAAGGAGACTTAGTTAGTCTTGGTCTTTATCTTGGTAGTATTTGATTCTCGTAAATAAAATTTGCAAGTTCCTGGCTTATAAAATCCACTCCTTTAAATGATGGGTGAATGTGATCATTAGGATTGATGTTTGAAAGATCCCCATCCCCTTCTGGAGTAAGAGATTTATTGTAGATATCGATAAGTGGAACCTTGTGAGATTTTGCAAAGCTGATGTGATTTTTAATATACTCCATACGTTCTTCTGCCTGCGTCTCTCTCTCAGCGGGGGTCTTGCCAGGAGACGCTTCTTTCGCAAAGGTCGCTTTATTGGGAGCAATTGTTGCGACAAAAACAATCGCCGAGTGAGGATGAGTAGTGGTCAATATCCTCATCAGCTCGTCTAATGTTTGTGTTTGCTTTTTAAGCCCCTCTTGTAAACCAAATTGAGACAGAGGATTGTAACCAAATGATTCAATCAGTAGGAGATCAAAGGGTTTTGATAATAAGGGGTCAAGCACTGCGTCTCCACTTATTGTTTTCTTTGTCATTGCCTCATGTAGTCCCAAGATATTTGTCGAGCCTTTTGCGTAATTATCAATAACAATTCTCTGGTGTCCGGGCGTACTTTGAAAACGCATATTGATAAACTCATTAAGCTTGCCGCCGTGAGGTCCCAGTGCCTCAGTCATAGAATCACCAACCATAAAAATAATATAGACATCTTTCTTTGGGATTTTAGGAGACGTATATCTCCCAAACGGTTCATCTTTTTTGGGTGTTGGAGTGGGTGATTTTTGTACAATAATCTTATTTAGATTAGAAGTTACGTTATTATTTTTTGCTCCTAAAAAAACTGTTGTAATTCTCGCTATAACGAGAAACAAGACAACAACAATAATAATTGATTTTTGGGACAGTCGTTTTGGAGTTTGCTTGGGTAATGATTGTTGTTGCGATTCTGAGTCAGTGCTATTTTCCATAATACTTTATTTTTTTAAAAATCTAATGTTTTTTTACTTCCGGGTTCGGAGCTGTTAATGAGTTAATAAACGCTTGGTAAAGAGGGGGTTATCTCTGTTCGTATGCCTGCTTCAGTTTTTCTATGTCAATTTTTTTCATTTGAAGCATTGCCTTCATAACTCTTCCCGCCTTTTCAGGATCCGGGGCACTTAAGAGCTCACCTAACTGCTTAGGAACGATCTGCCATGAGAGACCGAATTTGTCTTTCAGCCAGCCGCACTGTTCTGCCTTTGGATCCGCGGAAAGCTTCTCCCAAAGCCTATCAACTTCCTCTTGTGCCTCACAATTCACTACAAAGGAGACTGCTTCTGTAAATTTGAACATTGGACCGCCATTTAAGGCTGTAAACTGCTGACCATCCAGCTCAAATGCCACAGTCATTGCCGATCCTACCGGCCTTCCGGAGGCTTTTGCCCCTGCTTCGTCGTAGCGAGCGACATTTAAGATCTTGGAATTTGGGAAGATAGAGGTATAAAACTTCGCTGCCTCTTCGGCTTGATTATCAAACCACAAAAATGGGGTGATTTTTTGCATAGAGATTTATAAGGATTTTAATGTAATATGACTACCAATGTCAAAGACTAAACGTGTTTGAAGCCAAAAATAAGTTCCTGCCTACTTACATTTACGCTATAATCATGAGAAGTGAAAAGCTCAGATATCGCCTGGGTGAACTTTTGGAAAAGATGAATAAGGGTAGTAACTAACACTTCAGACAGTGAGATCGCGCGGGAATTTGACATGCCGCGTGATCTCATCTGATATGTTGAGTTTTTGCAGGGATTCTGTAATAATACCTGAAACAACATGGATGCATCAAGGCTTATAGACAAACAAATCGCAGATCTTGCCGACCCGCTCCGAAGCGAGGCGAGCTGGCGCGGTAAAATACTTGCTGACCTTCGTAAAATTATCCATGAGGCAGACCCTGACATTAAAGAGGAATGGAAATGGGGTACTGCCGTATTTATGAATAAGGGCAATGTTTGTGCAATTGCAGGTTTTAAGGATCACATTAAGATAAACTTTTTCAAAGGAGCGTCCATAAAGGATACACATAGTCTTTTTAACAATGGTCTCGATGCCAAGTCGACAAGGGCTATCGACTTTTATAAAGAGGACAAGGTTAATGAAACTGCTCTCAAAGATCTCATCCGCGAAGCCGTTTCATACAATACCCAAGATAGGAAGTGAGAAAATTAATAAGCCCACCTATTCTTACTTCAAGTCTTTTCCTATTCGTACACGACTTGAAGAGCGAATTATGGCGGGCCTTAGAGCTTGTAATTCTCATTTTACGAATTCGAAAACAAGCTCTAAGGGGGGGGTGAATAAATACTATGGCACAAGTAAATCCATATTTGAGTTTTAACGGTAATTGCCGTGAAGCGATGGAATTCTACAAAGCGTGTTTAGGAGGAGAACTTGAGATAAACACAATTGGAGATAGTCCAATGGGGGCACAAATGCCAGACAAGAAAGATAACGTAATGCACTCGATGTTAAAAGCTGATGGTATGGTACTTATGGCATCTGACATGCTTAGGCCGGGAAATTTAGTACAAGGAAATTCCGTTTCGATTTGTATTAGCGGTAAAAATAAAGAAGAAATTGAAAAGTACTTTGCAAAGCTATCTGAAGGCGGAAAGGTGACACAACCATTGAAAGAAGAGTTTTTTGGAACATATGGTGATTTGACAGACAAGTTCGGAGTTCTCTGGATGTTCCAGGCAGGCGGACCACAGGGCTAAAACCCAAAAAACTATGTGCCGAAATATCAAAAGATTATTTAACTTTGAGCCACATGCAACCGGTGATGAAATTCATGCTGCTTCTTTGCAGTTCGTTAGAAAAATTTCAGGATTTACTCATCCCTCAAAGGCAAACGAGGAGGCGTTTAATCGCGCCATCGAAGAGACAGCTGTCGTTGCCCGGAATCTGTTGGATTTCCTTGTGACCAACGCCGAGCCCCGCGATCGCGAAGTCGAAGCAAAGCGTGCCCACGCCCGTGCTGTGGAAAGGTTCGGATCAGGTTCCGAGTCGCAAAGGAAATGAGAAAAATAATTATGGAAAGATGTTTGCATGAAAACCTTATCTGGTAAGAGTTTGTCTAAAATTGGCATCGGTAGTTATGGTATCGGTGGCAAAGGTCATCGTGATATAGCTATAACTGAAAAAGCTGAGGACAGAAGGTACGTTGATGCCTTGGTTTATACCTTAGATAAAGGTGTTAATTTTACCGAAATAGCATTGGGATACGGTCATGGACTGTCGTTAATTCTTTTTAAACAAGCGCTAGACCAAAGCTCAGTCGGACGGGAAGATATTTTTCTAACTCACTCACTGTATCCAAGGGATTTACCTACTCTAGAGGTGATAAGTCAAGATATAGATGATTTCTACAAGACTATAGAGACGGACTTTGCTGATTCTACACTTGTAACTCAATCTTTGATTTTGAAGTTTGGTGAGAGCTCGATATTTTCAATATTGCATAATCTCTTAGATGCTGGAAAAACGAGATTTGTAAGCCTTTCAAATGCTAACCCAGTTGTTATTAGAGCTTTTAAGAAGGAATTTAACGACAAGTTCTTTGCACACGAAGGTCACTTGAGCTTTGAGGTGAGGGCGTTGCAAGAAGAAGGTATCTTCAAAACCTGCAATGAATTAAATATAAAAAATATTATTTGGCGCCCACTTCGCCGGAATAAAACTTTGCAACACAATTGGGAGCTCCTTGTAGAATTGTCTGAAAAGTACGAAAAAACACAAAGTCAGATAATTCTAAATTGGATTTGTAACTTGGGTTATAGTCCAATGGTTTTCTCTACTAGCAAAAATCATATCGATGAGAATATTACAGCGGGAGAATTTGAGATGTCAGCGAATGACTATAAACGAATGACTGACTTTAGGCCGCAAAACTATCATCCCCCGAAAGTTGATTGGGAGGGTGAAGGAATTGATGATGATATTGTAATATTAGCTAATGAATTTGAGCAGCATCTAAGAAGCTAAATCGATGAGAAAGATCATTGTTTTTAATCTGGTATCAGTTGATGGTTTCTTTGCCGGACCAAAGGGCGATATCGATTGGCATGTAGTCGACGATGAATTTAACAAATTTGCCGTTGAACAGACACAAACGTTTGGAGCTATCATATTTGGACGAACGACATATCAACTTTTTGAAGATTTCTGGCCAAAAGCATTGACTGACCCCAAAACTTCCAAAGACGACCGTGAAATTGCGAAAATCATAGATGATGTAGAAAAAATTGTTTTTTCAAAAACACTTAAGAAAGTCACGTGGAAAAACTCCAAGCTGTATCACGAGATTGATACGGAAGAAATTAAAAAATTAAAAAAACAGCCGGGTCGTAATATGGTAATATTCGGCAGCGGCACGATCGTGCAAGCTCTAACAAACCTTGGTTTAATCGATGAATATCGACTGCTCGTAAATCCTGTTATTTTAGGTAAGGGCAAATCTATGTTTAAAGACGTAAATAAGCTGAATCTGAAGCTTTTGAATACAAGAACCTTTAGCTCGGGAAACGTTTTACTTTGCTACGAAACCAAAAAATAATAATTTCTGGTTTCTATCAGGTGGAGCTTACAATCTTAAGCCCATTTATTCCTTACACTATAATTACATATTTATCTCCCGCTTCTTATATTCATGAGTTATATGTTATATAGAAGGGTTTTGGTTTGATTGTGCCTTTATTAAAAGCTTAATTTAACATATGGACGAAACAGAAGAAAAGAAAAGTACCGGATACGGCAAGAGATCAATAGGTCAATGGATCATAATTTACCTTGTCATTGCGGCAATTGTCTATGGTGCTTTTTATTATTTTGTTTTGGCAAAAAGGGGAGGAAAGAATCCCTATACTTCTCCAACTTCCACAACGACAAAACAGACTCCTTCTAAAACTCCTATACCAACGTACCCAGAGATGAAAGTAACACTTGCGAGTGTCAATAACTCCAGTCAATCAGGAACTGCAACATTAACCGAAGATGAGGGAAAAACAACGGTTGCTATTGATCTGACAGGATTTATAAAAGATGTTTCGCAGCCTGCGCATATTCATGTCGGTACATGTCCTGGTGTCGGAGCAATTAAATATCCTCTGACACCTGTCGTAAATGGAAAATCATCGACTGCTCTTTCTGTTAAACTCGATCAATTAAAAAAAGAGCTTCCGCTTGTCATCAATGTCCATAAGTCAAAAGAAGAGATTTCTGTCTATACCGCATGCGGGCCGCTAAGCGCAGAATAATACGCTTATCTATTATCTTTTTTCCAAAGTTAAATGCAGTCGTGTTAAACTTCAATAATTGTAAGTACTTTACAAAGTAAAGTATGAATGATATCCTAATTTAGCAAAAGATTAATGGTTGTTATATGAAAGCTGTTCAAATTAACACATACGGCGGAAGTGAGGTTTTGGAGCTCAACGAAAACGTCCAAAAACCATCCCCGAAAAAAGAACAAATACTTGTCGAAGTATACGCAGCGGCGATAAATCCATTTGACTGGAAAATGCGGACAGGCTTCTACAAAGATAATATTCCTTTGCAATTCCCCGTAACGCTTGGTGCAGATTATTCGGGCATTGTGACAGAAGTTGGTGAGAATGTTTCAGATTTTACCGTTGGGGATGAGGTGTATGGATCGGCACTTGTTTTGGGCGGTGGATCAGGCGCTTTTGCAGAATTTGCAGCTGCGAATGCGACAAGCACTGCGAAAAAACCAAAAAAAGCTTCTTTCGAGGAAACTGCCGCATCGGTTCTTGTCGGTGTGAGTGCGGTTCAGGCACTTGAGGAGCATATCAAACTTCAAAGCGGTCAAAAAATTCTCATTCACGGAGGAGCCGGGGGAATCGGAAGCAGTGCAATACAGCTTGCGAAATCTATTGGTTCCTATGTCGTGACGACAGTCAGCTCGGGTGATTTGGCATTTGCCAAAAGCCTTGGTGCGGATGAGGTGATTGATTACAAGAGTGAAAAATTTGAAGAAAAAGTAAAGGATTTTGATGCGGTTTTTGATACCGTCGGCGGTGAGACGCTTGATAGAAGTTTGGCAGTTTTAAGAAAAGGAGGAATTCTCGTTTCAATGCTCGGAAAGCCTAAACCTGAGCTTTTGGAAAAATACGACGTTACTGCTATTGGACAGGGTACGAAGGTCGATACAACACACCTGAATCGCCTGACAGAATTAATAGACAGCGGTAAAATAAAAGTACAGATTGATAAAGTATATCCAGTTGAACAGGTCAGAGAAGCTTTTGATCGGCTTGAGAAGGGAAGTCCGAAAGGAAAAGTAGTCCTTAGGATTAAGAAATAATCGGATCTATTTTTTCTTTTCGACCTTTTTGGGAGAAATATTAGTGGTCTTTTGTTTCTCTCCTCGCTTGAACAATTCACCGGTTCCCCAATGGGGTGCTGTAACTTCTTTCTCCACTTTTACCAGCCGTTCCTGCTCTCTCTGTTCTTTAAGCCGAGAAATATACTTACTAATATGTAAAAATGCATTTGTGGCAGTAGAGACGGTGCCATTTGTTTTTTCTTTGAGAAGCTGTTTTACATCACCAACCTGTTCCCCCTGGTTGTCTGTTGAAGGCTGTTTCTCAGTTTCAGAGCTATCATTTTGCATATATCATTATGATAGCATAGGTTAGTTTCTCACCGCCAGACAAAAGATTTAAAATAGTAAATAGAGAAGCGGATTCGAATCCTAGTCGCGGAGCAAATTAGGCTGTGGTATAATAATTTTATGTCAGCGACTTCTTCTACAATGCTTCCTCTTGGAACACAAGCACCAGACTTTAATCTTACCGATGTTGTTTCCGGAAAGATTATTTCGCTTGATACTTTCAAAAATAAAAAAGCGCTGCTTGTTATGTTTATATGCCAACACTGTCCTTTTGTGCAACATGTGAAAGAGGAAATAGCAAGATTAGGAAAAGATTATAAGGAAAAAGGCTTGGGAATTGTTGCTATTTCCGCAAATGATATAGCAGAATATCCACAGGATGCACCGCAAGGACTTAAAGAGATGGCAGAAGAACTAGGATTTACTTTCCCATACTGTTATGATGAGTCACAAGAAACCGCAAAAACCTATACTGCTGCCTGTACGCCGGACTTTTTTCTCTTTGATAAGCAGAGAAAGATTTTTTATCGAGGGCAGCTTGATGACAGTAGGCCAAGTAATGATATTCCAGTAACGGGAAAGGATTTAAGAAGTGCTATTGATAAAGCTCTTTCAGATCAACCATTTCCCCAAGAGCAAAAATCAAGCATCGGCTGCAGTATTAAGTGGAAAGCGGGCAATGAACCTTCTTATTTCTTAAACGGCTGAATAAGTTCTAACATAGTGGGTTCCATTTCGAATCGCACCACTTAGGGTACAATACGTACCTGAAAGGAGGTGAAGAAAAATGGATGACAAAAAGGTCGTAGTCTCAAGAGTATTTAATGCTCCGATAGAGAAAGTTTTTAAGGCATGGGTTGATGCAGAGCAGATGAAAAAATGGTATAGCCCGGAAGGTATGACGACTCCAGATGCAGGATCCGAGCAAAAAAAAGACGGCAGGTATCATGTAACAATGCACATGGGAGAACAAGAGTTCAAAATGCAAGGAACATATCTTGAATATGACGAGCCCAACAAATTAGTTTTCACATGGGAAGCGAGTATGTCCGAAGACAATAAACCGACAACTGTGACAATCTCATTTAAAACTGTGCAAGGAAATAAAGCTGAAGTTAGGCTTATTCATAGTGGATTTGCTGATGAGGGATCCAGGGCACAGCATGATCAAGGGTGGATTGGTACATTTAATAAGCTTGAGAAGTATTTATCAGCTTAATAAACTAAAGACGTATTAGGCTTGGGTGTTATTTGAAGCGTACGGGTATGATGAGAGGGCCGCTTTCCCCTTCTGTGAAGGCTGAATTTGTCTTCTCAATTATCAACTTTCCTTTTATTGTCTCAGCAGGTGGGAAATCAATAGCGGCAACAAATGGGACAAAATCTGTCGTTGCCGTACTACTTAGCGCTTTGAGCGGTTTCGTCGCGATGATTTTTTGATTCTCATCCATAAGCTTCGCATATAACTGGTCGTTAAAATACCATGAGCCCACTGCTTTGCCTTCAACCTTGAATGGGCTTGAAATTACTTGGTTGGCAACAGGCGCTGTTACGACAATGTAATTTTGTAAAACCGTTCCATTGTATTCTTCAGTGAAAACCTGACCGGTTTTTGTATGACATTCCCGAGGTTTGGTATCTACCACGAGAAATCTCGCAGCTTGACAGTCTTCAAATGATTTAATATCTGCGGGATTTTTCGTTTTGAAAAGAGGAGTAAGGAAGTATACAACGAAAATTCCGACTACAAGAAACAGCACTGCTAAAACGATGAAAAGTTTTTTCATATTGATTGGTAATTTTATTATAGTAAAGATTTATAAAAAGCAAAATAGCGGATTAGGAGAGAAAAACACCAAGTAATATCAACTACAACTCATCATGAGTAGGCTGAGAAACATCGGTAACACTTTTTCTTTACAATAACGGTAGAGAAAGGGGGTGAAACCGATGGGAAAGAGAACATACAACCATGGATACAAATATCTTAACTTTATTGTTCCAGACTATGGTAAATGGAATCTTTACCGGGATATTGCAAAAACAAAACTCACTAAGGCTGCACAGCTAAAACTGGAGTGGATAATCTTCTATCACACCATTGCCTCAAAGAATGCTCTAAAAACTGCCAGGCATTTTGCCATTAACCCCAAGACATTCCATAAATGGAAGAGACGATTTAAAGAAAACAATCTCTTAACCCTTGAGGAAGAAAAAAGGATTCCTAAACACAAAGGGACATGGATGGTAACACCTGATGAGGAAGCAAGAATTAAAACATTAAGAAAAACACATATCAAGCTGGGAAAGAGGAAGTTACAGATACTCTATGAGAACCGGTATGGGAAAACAATCTCAACCTGGAAAATTGAGCGGGTTATCAGAAGATATGAGTTGTATCCAAGCAAAGTAGAGCACCAGTACTTTCTCAGAAGAAGAGAGCAAAACAAGCCTAAAATCAGAATCAATACAGTAAAAGAGGCAGTTAAAAGCCTTTCGGAATTTGGCTTCCTCTGGCACACGGATAGTATTGTTATCTGGTGGAATGGGAGACGGACTGTTATTTTCACCGGAATTGAGGAATATACCCGTATTGCCTATGCAAGAATCTATCCAAGTAACACATCCTCTCACGCTGAAGACTTTCTCAAAAGACTCCTTGTTGTTAGCGGCAACAAAATCCAAATCATGCACTCAGATAATGGCTCAGAGTTTCGGGGAAACTTTGAGAAGATCTGTAAAACACTAGGAATACTTCAGATCTACTCAAGAGCATACACCCCCAAAGATAATGCCTTACTTGAAAGATTTAACAGAACCATACAAGAAGAATGGCTCTCTCAATGTGAACAAGGGCTTGATGATATACAGATAGCAAATCAGGAACTAACTGAGTGGCTCATCTTTTACAACAACCAAAGACCTCATCAAGCCCTTGACTTTAAAACTCCACTCAAATATGCTGAGGATACCTTCTTCAAACTGTTACCGATGTACCCGGCCTCTACATTTTCTTGACAATTCCCTTCTTCCATGAAACACTCAAAGAAGAAAGGAGGTGGGTTGTGTGAACAAAAAAATGAAAGAATGCTTTACACCGCATGTTTTAATGCATAGCCTTTTTGGGCTTGGTTTGGGATTATTACTGGCAGCTTTAATCCCTTCCCTTGCAAATGTATGGCTTGGCGTTGTGCTTGTGGTGGTTGCCCTCGGTCTTGATCTAATGAGAAAGTAGAATTCTTTCTCTAGTAAATCTTTATCTTCTTGCTTTACTCAAGTAGTATTCTTTGGAAAGTCTCTAAATCTCTTCCAAAATGTAAAGCCTACTTGACATTTCCTTTTTAAGCTACTACACTAGGTTGTATGCTTAGGCAGGAGATATGAATGAAAGAATTTTCAATAGGGTATATGAATATCGTAAAGCAAAAAACGTTACTCAGGAACAATTTGCAGAAGCTATCGGCGTTTCAAGACAAACAGTGATCGCAATTGAGAAAGGTAACTATATCCCATCTCTTTTACTCGGGTTAAAAATTGCAAGATTTTTTAAAAAAAAAGTTGAGGAGGTGTTTAGTTATACATATGAAAAATAAGTTTGTCGGTGAGATAGTTATTTCTGTTATTCTCATTGGTCTTCTTGTATTTTTTATTAATCCGCTTGATCTTTTGATGCCTCAACCTTTACACCCGTTTATGGCTCCTTTCTTAGTAGTTCTTTTTATTGTTTTTGCCGGATTGTTATGGAAAGAAACTCCGGGCGATGAACGGGAGCAGCTACACAAATTTATTGCCTCACGATTTGCCTACTTTGCTGTCATCACGACGCTTGTTGCAGGCGTTATTTTCCAAAGCTTCAAAGGTGAAATTGACCCTTGGCTTATTATGGCAATCTGCATTGCGTTACTTGCTAAGATACTTGGGCTTATTTATGGATATATGAAACATTAATAAAAAGGAGGTGAAAAAAGATGAATAAATCAAGCATGATTGCCATTATTGTCGTTATAGGTCTCGTTGTTGTTGGGGGATTGTTTGTTGCTAACCAGCAATCTAAAAAAGCAGAGGAAGCAAAAATGGTACAGGAAAAAGCTGCTATGAAAGCTAAAGATGATGCGGCGATGAAAGCAAAAGAGAAAGAAGCAGCTATGAAGAAGGACAAAGAGAAAGATGGAGGAAAAGATGAGGAAGCACAGATGCGCAAAAATGAAGAGATCATGATGATGGCTCAGCAAGATACCTCAAGCAAGAAAGCAACGCTTGTTGATGTTAGTGGTGGAACTGGAACAGGCAAAGCGTTTGTCCTTCGTAAGGGTGGTAAGCTTTCCTATACGGTGACTGGTAACCTTCCTGATCCAAAAAGTGGAACATTTTATGAGGGGTGGTTAGCCAAAAAAGGGACAAGCCCTCCTCAATTTGTTGATACAGGAAAGCTAGCGAAGCAAAAGGATGGGAGTTACGAAGTTTCTTATTCTTCAGACAATCTGTATGAAGGATATGATTTCGTAGTGATAACATGGGAACAAGTAGATGATCAAAAACCAGAAAAACATATTCTGGAAGGAACTGCACAATAAAGAGCTGTATAAAGGGCTTGGTATATGTGTTCCAAGCCCTTTATACAAGTATTAATGAGGAGAATAAATTTATGAATAAAAATATACTTATCGGAAGTATAATTGTTATTATAGTAATAGCTAGCATTGCTTTCTTTGCTGGCCAGAATTCACGATCAGGAAATGGCAATAGTAACCCCTCTAACCAAATTGCAAGTTCAGAAGAAGGGAAAATGATTGCCGGATACAACGGGAAAGTTTTAGCCGGAAGCGCGTCTCCTTATATAGTTTTCAATAAAACAGATTATGAGAAAGCGTTAGCAAGCAATAAAATAATCTTTTTAGATTTCTTTGCCAACTGGTGCCCTATTTGTCGTGAGGAAGCACCGAACCTTAAAGCGGGTTTCGATGCTTTGCAAACCGATAAAGTTGTTGGATTTCGTGTGAATTACAATGACACTGAAACAGATGAAGATGAAAAAAAGCTTGCGCAAGAATTCGGTATTACGTACCAACACACAAAAGTTATTCTGAAAAACGGAAAAGAAATTAATAAATCTCTTGAGTCATGGGATAAAGAGACATTTTTGAAAGAAATTAATTCAGCTTTATGATACTTTTACTAGGATTTGCCTTTTTATCAGGGTTAGTTACAATTCTTGCACCCTGCATCTGGCCTCTTTTGCCAATTGTCCTTTCTGCCTCATCCGCAGGAAAAAGCCACACAAGACCTCTTGGTGTAACGCTTGGCATCATGTTGAGTTTCGCACTCTTCACCTTAGCTATTTCTTATCTGGTCAGGCTCTTTCATCTTGATCCCAATGTCATCCGATTACTTGCTGTCCTAATATTAGTTTTTCTTGGACTCTCAATGATAATTCCAGCATTATCACGCATTACGGAACTTTGGGTTAGTCGCATAAGTGGTAAATTTGGGCAACGGACAAGTGTGCAAACTGCTGATTTTCAAGGAGGATTTGTGACAGGTCTATCACTTGGTATTGTCTGGTCACCTTGTGCCGGACCTATTCTTGCCTCCATTGCTACTCTTGCTGCAACCGGACAAGTAAGTCTAAGTGTTATTCTCGTAACTCTAGCTTATGTTACCGGTGTTGGAATTCCGCTTTTTCTTTTTGCATATGGTGGGCAGAAAGTTGTTGGCAGAACGAGGTTCCTTTCAGCATATACAGGACGAGTCCAGCAAGTGTTTGGTGCTCTTATGCTTCTGACAGCACTTGCTATCTATACAAATTACGATAAAGTTGTTCAGCTCAAGCTCCTTAATGCTTTCCCGAGCTATAGCCAAGCACTCACCGGTTTTGAGAAAAATAGTGCTGTAAAACAGCAACTTGACACATTGAAAGGCAAGACCTCGGCAACTGATAGTGATACTAGTGGTTTATTTAACACCAATACCCCTGCTCCTGAATTTATCGGCATAACCAAATGGCTTAACCTGCCTGCAGGCAGGCAGGTACTGACAATAAAAGAGCTCAAAGGCAAAGTAGTGCTGGTTGATTTTTGGACGTATACATGTATCAACTGCATCCGCACGCTTCCGTTTGTGACAAGTTGGTATGACAAATATAAGGATCAGGGGTTTGTCGTCATCGGGGTGCATACACCTGAGTTTGAATTTGAGAAAAATACAGGGAATGTCGAGAATGCCATCAAGCAGTATAACATTCACTATCCGGTTGCGCAGGATAATAGCTATGCAACGTGGAATAATTACAACAACCAATACTGGCCGGCAGAATACCTGATAGATGCCAATGGAAACATCAGACGGACACATTTTGGTGAAGGAAAGTACGATGAAACAGAGCAAGCAATCCAAGCACTTCTCAAAGAGGCAGGAAAACAGGTGAATAGCAGTTTGGAGAAAAGAGAAGATCAAACTCCAAAATACCGACAATCTCCCGAGAGCTATCTAGGGTCAAAGAGAATGCAGTATTACTATCCAAACAGCAGCGTCGATCCAGGACAACAGATATTTACGCTTTCTGAAAAACCGTCTATGAACTCTTTTAGTTTTGGCGGTACATGGAATATAACCGATGAGGATGCAATTGCAGGAAACAATGCAGTCCTAACGTATCATTTTATAGCCAACAAAGTACATTTGGTACTTCGACCTGGAAAGGCAGCAAACGGTCAAGGAAGAATAAAAGTGTCTCTAGATGGAGAAATAATTGATTCCGAAAAAGCGGGACGAGATGTAAAAGACGGAGTAGTAACTGTTGATACGGATCGGTTATATAATCTTATTGATCTGCACGAGAAAGTAGAAGAGCATGTTTTAAAGCTTGAATTTCAAACACCGGGAATTGAAGCATTTGCATTTACCTTCGGATAGTTTTCTATGCCAAAGACAAAGACACATGATAGATTCTCTCCATTATTTTTATTTAGTCTGATTGTCCTCGTGATTCTCATCGGATTTTTCTTCTTTCAACAAAAAAAGAAGCCTGAAAACAGAGAAATAACAAATGACAGGATTGTTATTAAGAAAGTCAGACTACAAAATGATTTTACCGGCGCGAAAGTTAACCCATCTGATCTTCAACAAGGTTGTTTTGGACAGGATTGTATTTCCTCTATCAATGAGCCGAAATTTGAGTCTGCAAGTGACGCAACATGGCTTCGTGATAATGATACTGTTTTTGCTATCAAGTATAAAGGAGTAACTCGTGCTTATCCGCAGCGAATCCTTAATTGGCATGAGATAGTGAATGATACTATTTCCGGTGATTCGCTCATGATTACGTTTTGCCCATTGTGTGGTTCTGCGGTTGCATATAAACGGATGGTGAATGGTATTATTACTGAGTTTGGTGTTTCAGGAAAACTCTATAATAGCGATCTAGTTATGTATGATCGGTATGAGGGAAATCTCTGGGAGCAGATAACAGGAGAAGCCCTTGTCGGGCCGGCAGCAAGGCGTAATGAGACACTAGAAGTCATCTCCATTGATACAGCCAAATGGGCTGATTGGAAAAAACAGTATCCAGATACGGAAGTACTGTCTCGTGATACAGGATACAATCGAGATTATGATCAATATCCTTATGGAACTTATGAACAAGATGATCAAATCTATTTTGGTGTTAAAAAGCTCGATAAAAAATTGCCAATTAAAACGGTCGTATATGGAATCGAGGTAAATAAAGCTAGCAAAGCGTATCCGGCAAGCGCATTTGATAAACAACCAATAATTGATGATACCCTTGGAGGATTACCAATTCAATTAAAAAAAACATCGGCAGGTGAGATACAGGTTACTAATTTAGAAACAAACAAACCAATAACGCCAATTCGACTCTTTTGGTTTGCCTGGGCAGCGTTTCACCCTGATACAGAACTTTATCACAAGAGATAAATGAATAAAATTCAATTGCACACTAGAATATTTGATAAAAGATAAGCTAAAATAACGTTATTACAGAATGGAGAATATAAAAACAAAAGCTGTTCTTATTTGTCCGAAATGTGGAGCACCACAAGAAGCTAAAATGCCAACAAATGCATGCCAACATTTCTACATATGCACTTATTGTGGAGAAACGTTGAAGCCAAAAAAGGGAGATTGTTGTGTGTTTTGTTCTTATGCTGATACAAAATGCCCACCAGAGCAAAAAGAAGCTATGTAACGAGCTATGAAAGAGCAAGTGTTTGATGTTATTGTTTTAGGATCAGGAACAGCAGGACAGGTTGTTTCGTATGAGTGCTTGGAAAAAAAGCTGAGTGTTGTTGTTGTTGACAATCGGCCTTTTGGTGGGACATGTACTTTGCGCGGTTGCGATCCCAAAAAAGTATTGGTTGGCGCTGGCGAAGCAGTTGACTGGATTCAGCGGATGGAAGACTTTGGTGTTTCCTCAAAAGATGTGAGGATTAATTGGAAAAGATTGATGGAGGTTAAAAAATCATTTGTTGAACACGTTCCTGAGCGTGTTGAGAAAGGACTACAAGACGCAGGTGCAAAAACCTTTCATGGCACTGCAACGATTATTGACGATAAAAACGTTTCGGTAAATGGCCAGGTGATTTCGGGAAAACACCTTGTTATTGCAACAGGTGCATCGCCTATGAAGCTAGGAATTTCGGGAGAAGAACATGTAACGATTAGCGATGATTTTTTAGAACTTACGACTTTGCCAAAAAAGATAGTCTTTCTCGGTGGGGGATATATCTCCTTTGAGTTCGCGCATCTTACAGCTCGAGCAGGAGCTGATGTGATAATTTTACAGAGAAGCGAACATCTCCTCTCAGGGTTTGATCCGGACCTTGTTGGTATCTTAGTAAAAGCTTCAAAAGCGCTAGGGATAGCTATTAGAACAAATGCACCGGTTGTTGGTATAGATAAAAAGGACTCATCGCTTTTTGTTCATACGAAAGGTACAGATGGTAAGGAAGAGACAGTTTCAGCAGATTTGGTAGTACATGGGGGAGGAAGAGTCCCAAATGTTTTTGACCTTCGTCTTGAGAAAGCAAATGTTCAATACACTAAGAAAGGCGTTGTGGTTAATGACTATTTGCAAAGCGTTTCCAATCCTCACGTTTTTGCAGCAGGAGACGCCTCAGAATATGGTCTGCCGCTGACGCCAGTTGCAGGAAAAGAGGGACTTGTTGTTGCACATAATATTCTCCATAGAGAAAAAAAGAAAGCGAAATATTCAGAGATGCCCTCAGTTGTTTTTACTGTTCCGCCACTTGCAAGCGTTGGCATGCGAGAAGATGAAGCAGAGAAAAAAGGATTGGATTTCGACATAAAGTTTTTGGATACATCAGGATGGTTTTCATCACGAAGAATACATGAGAAGCATTCAGGAGTTAAAACACTTGTTGAGAAAAAAACCGGGAGAATTCTTGGCGCGCATTTACTTGGTCACAATGCAGAGGAGCTTATAAACATTTTTGCTTTAGCAATTGCTAAAAATATACCAGCTGAGGATCTAAGGAATATTATTTATTCCTACCCAACTCATTCTTCAGATATTCAGTACATGGTTTAGGCATTGATGTTTTTCAGATGAAAGTAGGCCTATACGTTATAATTTTCCTTATATTAAAACTTGAATTTCAAACAATTTGAGGCGTTTGCTTTTACATTTGGGTAACCTGCAAAATTCCCTTGTCTAGGTTGCGATACATCCCGTACAGTTGAAAGAAATTGAAGGGATCATATAATGGCTCATACATGCGAGCCTTTAAGGTATTTCCAAAGCTTCAGGTAGCAACGAGCCACCTTTCAAAAGATGGACTGAAGCGTCTATCCTGGTTTGATTACTATCTTTCCCATCATAAAAATGCCTCATTGACCTGTCGATACTTTGGGATTTCCCGAGATACGTTTTATCGATGGAAGAGGCGCTTTCAGCCACGATATTTGCAAAGCTTGGAAGATGACACCCGCAACAGGCAACCCAAGCAGGTACGGAAGATGATAACCCCTCAATGGATTCAACAAAGAGTCTATGAGATACGTTTAAAAGACCTTGAGAAATCAAAGTATGAGATACAGGCAGAACTGAAAGACGAAGGGGTAGTTGTTGGACAGACAAGTATTCAAAAAGTCATAAACCGTCATCCAGAGCTGAAAAATATCCAACACAAAAAGAGGATCAAGAAAAGACATCGGTTAAAGATTGCTCGTATCAAAGCTGCCACAGCGCTTCGGGAGAAAGGACTTGGCTCCCTAGTTCAAATTGATACGAAATATTTCTATGTCTTCACCCGAAAGTTTTACCTGTTTACTGCAATTGACTGTAAGTCCAGGTTTGGCTTTTTGTATGCCTACACAATCATCTCAAGTGCTTCAGGACGTGACTTTTTGAAACGAGTAAGGGAATATTTCCCATTCCCAATTCTAGCTGTGAACACGGATAATGGGAGTGAGTATCTTTTAAACTTTCATAAAGAACTTGAAGACTGGGGTATTCCTCATTACTTCACAAATCCTTCCTGTCCAAAACAAAATGGGAGAGTTGAAAGGCTGCATCAAACAGCAGAATACGAATATTTTAATTACCAAACTGATCTGCTTGAATGTCTTGCAGACGTAAACAAACGGTGTATGGCGTTTAATACCAAATACAATTACCACCGATACCATCAAGCACTGGGCTACAAAAAACCAGCTGACTATGTTAAGCTCTTACAAGAAAAACAGAAAGGAGAACTGTACGGCATCTAGGCAACCAGGACATCCCTTTGACAAAGAAAACAATCTCATGTAATATACTCTCATCTATGTTATCCAATGCTCCTGTTTATCCAACCCTTCCCGTAACCGATCTACAAAAATCTCGTGAGTTTTATGAGAAAACATTAGGACTAAGCGTTGCCGAGGAAATGCCCCACGGGCTCGTTTTAAAAGCAGGGTCAGGAACACAACTTTATATTTACCAGCGCGGTCCATCAAAAGCAGATCACACGTTAGCGGGATTTAGGGTAGAAAACATTAATGAGACCGTTGATCAACTTTTCCAAAAGGGAGTTGTTTTTGAGAAGTATGATTTTCCGGGTATTAAAACCAATGAGAAGGGAATTGCCGAGCAGGACAGTGTCAAAGCAGCCTGGTTTAAAGATCCGGATGGCAATATCTTAGGAATTACTGAGGTACTCCGGAAATAAAAAGCCCCGTTTTAAAACGCGTCTCTTTGCTATAATGTATCTGTGAGTTATTTCCATGCTCTCATCCTCTCAATCGTTGAAGGCATCTCAGAATTTCTTCCAATCTCATCAACAGGCCATTTGGTTTTAGCTGCAAAACTGTTGAGAATTCCCCAGACCGATTTTGTCAAAAGTTTTGAAATTATTATCCAGCTTGGGGCAATTCTTGCCGTTGTTTTTCTTTACTGGAGGGTAATTCTCTCAAAGAAAAAGTTATGGAAGCCTATTCTGCTTGCATTTTTACCGACTGCACTTATCGGCTTAACACTCTACAAAGTTGTCAAAAATGTATTGCTTGGAAATGCCACAATAACCCTTGCAGCGCTTTTCATAGGGGGAATCGTACTTATTCTTGTTGAGTATTTTTATAAGGAAGAAAAAGCATATGTAGATAACATTGAGAAAATCTCTCCTAAAAATGCACTTCTCATAGGTCTTGCACAATCTCTCTCAATAATTCCGGGTGTTTCTCGAGCCGCGGCAACAATTGTCGGCGCGCTCCTATTAAAAACAAAAAGAAAAACAGCTGTTGAATTTTCTTTTTTACTTGCAATTCCGACGATGTTCGCAGCATCTGGGCTTGATTTGATAAAATCACATTTCAGCTTTAGTCCATACGAATACTCGGTTCTCGCAGTCGGGTTTATCGGATCATTTGTTGTCGCTCTTTTTGCGGTGAAATTCTTCCTCAAATTTATTCAAACTCATACGCTTATCCCTTTTGGGGTGTATCGAATCATTCTCTCTATCCTTTTCTTCTTATTCGTTCTAAAATAGCTGAAGCCTAAGCTGTAGAGTTGTAGTAAAAAAATTGGTATACTTAAGTGCAAATACGTATGGATAAGAAACGAGTATATTCCCTCCTTCGCGTAAAGCTTCGGAAGGGCAAACAGGTATAATTATGGATAGGAAGCGTGTCTATTCAGGTATTAGAGCTACTGGTCGGTTGCATTTGGGAAATTATTTAGGTGCAGTCAAAGGAATGCTTTCCCTTCAAGACTCCTATGATTGTGTTTTTTCAGTTGTTGATCTTCATGCACTGACAACGCCTTACGACCCAAAGACGCTGAAGCAGTCTGTGAGAGATGTAATCATGGATTATTTGGCTGCAGGCCTTGATCCTAAAAAATGTCTACTGGAAGTTCAGTCAAAAGTCCCGGAACACACAGAGCTTGCATTTCTCTTGTCAACGATTTACCCTGTCTCAAGACTTGAAGATTTACCAACTTATAAAGAAAAGAAAGCACAGTACCCAAAGTATGTCCATATGGGTCTTTTGTACTATCCGGTTTTAATGGCTTCAGATATCCTGCTCTACAAAGCAGAACTTGTGCCGGTTGGTATCGACCAGGAGCCACATATCGAAGTGACACGAGAAGTTGCACGTAAATTTAATGCTATGTTTCCTTCGGCAAGCTCAGGACAAGTTACTTTCCCTGAACCGCAGCGATTTAAAACAAATGGAGAATATATTCCCTCACTTTTAGGGAAAGGTAAAATGAGTAAGACTGTTGAAGGAAGTTACATAACCCTTGCCGATGATTTAGAAACAATCAGAGAGCGTCTTGCAAAATCCCCAACTGATAGTGGGACAACCGGTGGAGATGTGCCAAAAGAGGGTGGGGTTGCGAATTTATTTAAACTGTTAAAGCTATTCACCGATGAAAAGACGTATAGTAATTTTGTTCAGGACTACAAAGAGAAAAAAATAAGATATTTGGACATGAAGAATGTTCTTGCAGATGCTATCTACAAAGAGCTCAAGCCTATTCAAGAAAAAAGACGCGAGTATGAAGAAAACCCTGGAATAGTTGATGAAATTATCAATGAACATACAGAGAAATGCCGAGTGCGTGCCGCTGAGACTATGAAAGAAGTGAAAGAGAAAATGGGTTTGCTATAATTTCTTTTGTGTCTTCCAGTTTTACATTAGACCCCAAAACGATCAAAAAATTTCAAAAAGAAATTCTTCACTGGTACAAGAAAAATAAACGAGATTTACCATGGAGACGGACTCGGGATCCGTATCATATTTTAATCTCAGAAGTTATGCTTCAACAAACACAGGTTAATAGAGTCATTCCAAAATATGAAAAATGGCTACAAGTACTTCCGACAATACAAGACTTGGCAAAAGCAAAAGTGAGTGATGTTTTAAGACTTTGGAGCGGCCTTGGATATAACAGGCGGGCCTTAAATCTCAAAAAGACAGCTGAAATTATTGTTAAAGAATATGGAAGTGTATTTCCGCAAGAAGAAAAAGAGTTAGTAAATTTACCTGGGATTGGTAAATACACAGCTCGGGCACTAATGTGCTTTGCTTTTGATAAACAAGTTGCAGTAGTAGACACCAATATTCGAAAAGTCATATTGACGAAGTTTTTCACTAGTCATCCTGAACCCTTCAGTCATCCTGAGCAAGGCGAAGGATCTCAGGGCAGGCTCCGTGAAGGATCTCAACGAGATTCTTCGGCTTCGCCTCAGAATGACAAAAGAATTGGCGAAAAAGAAATTCAGAAAGTTGCCGATAAACTTTTGCCAAAAGGCAAAGCATATGACTGGAATCATGCGCTTATGGATTATGCAACAGCTAAGTTAAGACAAGAAAAGATCCCGATTCCCAAACAGTCAATCCCGAGTTCCCCCGATAAAATCGGGGTTCAATCGGGATCAAAATTCTTGGGCTCTCACCGTTACTATAGAGGGCAGGTATTGAAAGTCCTTTTGCAAAAGAAAAAAAGTAAAGTTTCAGAGTTAGGGATTCTTATAAAAAAAGATTATTCACTGCAGGAATCCGGTTGGTTGAAAAGACTCTTAGCGGAATTAGTTAAGGAAGGATTTGTTGAAATAAGAAATAAAGAAGTGTTTCTTGCCACATAAAAAATATTCTGGTATACTCGCCTCGTGAAATTGAAAGCTGTTATTCTCAACTGTACTCTTAAGAAATCTCCCGCAGTCTCCAACACAGGTGCCCTTATAAATAAAGTAGTAAAACTCTATAAAGGATTAGATGTTTCATCTGAAGTGATCCGTGTTGTTGATTACAACATCCCATTTGGCGTTTCGTCCTATGAAGGAAAAGGAGATGAGTGGCCAAAAATACTTAAGAGAATAAAAGCTTGCGATATATTCGTTATCGGTTCTCCAATATGGTTTGGTGTCCGCGGTTCTGTTGCCCAAATGGTTATCGAACGGCTTGATGGGACATATGAAGAAATGGATCCTAAGTCCGGACAATTTCCACTCTACGGAAAAGTTGCAGGTGTTATTGTAACAGGAAATGAAGACGGAGCGCATGACGTTGCCTCAAATACGCTTTTTAATCTTTCACATTTAGGATGCACAGTTCCTCCAAACTCCGATACGTATTGGGTAGGACCGGCAGGACCTGGTCCAAGCTACATTGAGGCAGATGGGGAGCATCATCTCTATACCAATAAAACGGCGCACTTTTTAGTCCACAACACAGTATATTTTGCAAAGTTACTTAAGAAAAATCCTATCCCAACAAACCTTAAGAAGCTTATAGCAGATGCAGAGAAGGAGAGCCACCCGCCAAACCAAGTTGAAAAACACCGCCAGCTGCACGGGTAAATTTATTGATATTCTTCTTTTACCTCTTCTTTAAAATTTTTCAAGAGTTTTTGGATTTTGGGGTCAATGATAACTTGGCAATAGGGAGCAGATCTGTTTTTCTCATAATATTCTTTATGGTAGTCTTCCGCCGGATAAAAATTCTTGTACGAGACAACTTCCGTAACAATCGGATCATTGTATTTTTTTTCCTTTTCAAGTTTTTCAATTTCAGAAAGTGCCGCCTTTTTCTGCTCATCATTGTGATAAAAAATAACCGAGCGGTATTGTGTTCCGACATCCGCACCTTGCCTGTTTAGCGTCGTTGGATCGTGTGTTGCGAAAAACACATCAAGTAATTTCTCAAATGATATAACTTTTGGATCAAATGTTATTTGTATTGCTTCCGCATGCCCGGTATCACCTCTTGAAACGAGTGAGTAAGAAGGATCTTTCATCTCTCCTCCTGAATATCCCGATGTAACTGACCCAACTCCTTTAACACGTTTAAAAACTGCCTCAGTACACCAGAAACACCCGCCTGCCAAGGTTGCTGTGGCATAGCGGGCAGGCCCACCTGCAAGCGTTGCTGTTTGTAGACTATTAGCTGACACTATACCAATTATACTCTCTTACAGAATAAATGTATGTAAAGCTTAGAAAGAAAGAAGTTCAAGGAGTTTACTTACGAGCGTTTCATCGGTTCTGACAATTCGTCCATTTTCCGCTGAGACAAAAACAGTTTTGGCAAATGAAACTGGAAACACACCAAGTACTTTTTTGTTGGCAAACCCTTTTACTTGGAAGGCTGCTTCGTTATTGATGTGTGTCAGAGTTGTCTGGGGTATTAGCTTTGCTTCGCTTGATGAATTTAATTCAGTCTTTGTCTCAATGCTATTCACGATTCCTGTTTGCAGCACTCGTTCAACTGCTTGATCCGGGAAAACCGTTACTGTTTTAACTCCGCCAGGTGTCGTAACAGTTATTGTCTTTGTTTTTGGATTTACCGAGATTGGTAAATGCGTTTCAGCCTCCACTCCGTTTCCCCTCAAGGTAACTTCGTTAGTTGCGGTTTTTTCAATTTTAAGACCTAAGTCGTCTAACTCTTTATTTACTTGCTCTAGCGCATCTTTTTCTTCCAATTCTACTTCTGTTCCATCAGGCTTTTTTACTTTAACTTTGAGTCCATTCTCTTCTTCCTCTATTTTTAATTCGGTTCCTTCAGATTCCAGCTCTTTTTCTCGTTCTTGCTCTTTTCTAGTTTCTTGTAGTGTTTTGTGTCTTTCTATTTCCGGTTTTTCTTGCGCGTCGTTTTTTGGTGTTGAAGAAATATCATGCTTTACCTCTTGAGGTTTTATCCTGAACGTATTTGCTGTAGGATTGGAGATAGGCTTAAGAATAGTAAAAGAAAAATTGCTGTGTCCCCAGTCATTATTTAGCTCAGAACAGCTTTTAAAACTTGTCTGAAAGTGTTTGCCGTCAGGCCCAATACAGTCAACAAATGTTTGAGGCTGGACAGTACTAGACGCATTTCCGCTTCCTCCGCTATTTGATGAACCAGAATTACTTCCTCCTGATGAATTACTGCCAGAGTTTGAACTACCACTTCCGGAATTACTGATACCTCCACCGTTTGATGACCTTCCTCCTAAACTACCACTACCTCCTGATGAACCGCTTCTACCGCTGCTTTCTTCATGGTGTCCCGAATCGCCGGCGCCTCCAGACGAGTCAGACCCGCCATCTTTTGCAAGAAGCACACTGACACCTAAAACATGCGGCCGATCAAATGACGTATACCCAAACCACGCAACAAAGGCGAGTACAAATATACTAATCCCTATAACGAGAAAGCGGGTGTAAGACAAAGCATTGTTGCGATCACGATGGCGATTAGGTCGTGACTTTTTGGCATGTTTAGTAGATGTAACCTTTTTTTTTGCTTTTTTAGACATCTTTTATAGTAGAGCAAATAACAGGTTTATTGTCAAGTTGGCTCAACTCGAGTAAGAAAAAGAGTTCTAATGATTTTACATCGGTTTGATGTTGGGTAGTGGTTTGAGGCTCGACCACCAAAATTCTTTCCCATTTGCGTCAACTGCGGATATCGCATACTGATATGAAGCACCCTTTTTTAGATAAGAAATCGTGTATGTTGTTGTGCTGGTTGGAACATTCCTAACCGCATTAGTAAATGAAGCCTCTGATTTTTGTTTGTAGTAAATGTTATAAGAGGCTGCCGAATTAACCTGCGGGACAAGTACTGTCGCTTGTGAAAATAATCTCCGTGCGATACTCACTCCTGCGACTGACCTGGTGATACTTCCTCTGTTGAGAGTAGCAAAAGCAAGGACAACGAGAAGGACGCATGCGCTAAGTACAATAATTCTTTGATACCTAATAAAGGGGATTTGTGTTGACGATCTTCTCGAAGCCGAAGAACGTTTGACACGGCGTGTCACTTTTCGTGATCGGGCAACTTTTCTTTTCATCACTTATAGTACAGCAAACTTTATGTGTCTTTGTCAAGTCCTAGCAAGAAAACTTACTCATCAGCCTCAAAGTTACAGCTTCCTAATTTGGTCGACTGAACATGATATACTTTTTTTATGCAAAGACTATACATTATGTGTGGTTTGGCCTTTGCCGGTAAAAGCACATTAGCCCGAAAAATTACTGAGTATACTGGTAGTAGACTTATTGCTTTTGATAAATTATGGGTGGAAAAAGAAAAAGACCGACCAATACCTAAAGACGCCAATGGATGGAGATTTATTCGGAAAGCTGCTCAAGAAGAGATAGCTAAATCACTAAAAGAGGGCAAATCTGTTGTATACGATGATAATAATGTTCGGTTTGAACATCGTGAAGAGTTACGGAAAATTGCCAAAGAATTGGGAGCGGAAGACATAGTAGTTTATTTAAATACTCCGATAGATGTCATTAGGATGAGGGAGTCTACCAATAAAATAACCGGCGAAAGACATAAGGTAGAGCCAAAGAATTTTCAAACCGTAGCAGAGCAACTGCAAGTTCCGACTTCTGAAGAAAAAGTAATTGTATTTGAACCTGGAAACGATATAGACGACTGGCTTAGAAATTTAAATAGTACTTTCTAACGTCTCCAATTATTGACAACAAAGCTCAGTTAGGAGATTATTAATATTATGGCTCTTCCAAAAGAATTAACAACAGTTACCAGAACATCAAAACTTTTGGCACTGTTTCTTTTTATCACTCTTCCAATCATTGCATTTTTCGCAGGAACGAATTACCAAAGCACACTCGATCAAGCAAATCAGCAAACAACAGTTCAGAAGCCAATAAGTAAACCAATAACTAACGGATGGAAGACTTTGGAGAGCAAAGACTGTCATCTTTCATTACAATATCCTCCAGATTGGCAAGGAAGCAAAGGTGATCCTAGAAATTGTTATATGTTTCTAAAAGCAAGTAAAAATGCGAACGCGGAAATTTATGTTTATGTTGGGTTCAGTGGATATAATTCCTGGCAAGAGGCACTCGACGACGGCAAAGATGCAAAACCAACAAACATTCCTGGAGCAGACGCAGCTATCACCAATAATGAGGTCATAGTTTTTCGCAAAGGCAATGTAATCTACCAGCTCCAATATGATTATAAGCCCAATGATAATCAAGCAAAAGACATTATCAGCAGAATTATTTCGTCAATTAAATTTACAGGAAGAACGTCAGATTATAGTACGTCAAAAGCCCCAAAACAAAATACACAAGGCCCATTTAAAGGAGTTTATCTTCCAACGCAACAAATTCCATATCCTGCTAGCTGGCCAAGCGATCTTCAATACCCAGATGGATTTCGGCTAGTTTATGCTGAGGTGAAAAAGAATTTTGCACGTGGTGGATTTCGGTACTCTGGTACGATCAAGGATGCAACAGAAAGATTAACTCAGTTCTATCGTAATCGAGGATGGAATGTCAATGTGACACAATTGGATTGGGGTTCTGGAATAGAGATCCGAAACAGCAGTAGCAGTGGAATCATATCGGTCGGATCAGACACTGCGAACCAAGGTGAAACACTTATATTTAGTCAATTACTATCAAGCAATATGCAGTAGCTAGGTAATGCCCCAGTCACCTCTAGTATTATAGGAAACTATTGCTCCATGTATTGCAGGATTTTAACCGTATTCTTACAGAACCCTTTGTATGTAGGCATATAATAGCTTAGCTATTTAGGCATACTGAAAGTATGAAGACACAAAAAACCATACAAAATTATTGAAGTATAATCTTCAAATATAATTGCTCCAAACCTGGTGCTGTGTTACAATTTCAAGTGTGATGGAGACAAATACCATACAAAAACGTCTGAAGGCGGCATTAAACTTGCTTTCGAATCCAGAGCTGTTCAGTCACTCGAATTTTGAATCTATACGAACGCTTGTCAAAGGAATTGATCCCAAAATTGATAGAGCGCTTGACAGTTTAACTCACAGCCTATCTCACCTTGAAAAAATACACGAGGGAGATGTTATAAACCTCGCTGCCGAAGCATTACCTGAGGAGACAGAGGAGCAGAAGAAACGAAAGAAGGCGTTACTCTTTTTCATAAAGAATCTTAATGAGCTGAAAAGTGAAATTGCCCGTGTTGAGAAGGAGCTGGAAACCGCTCAGCAAAACAATTCGTCAAGACAACAAGCCATGAGCTCAGGCAAAATCATACACTTTGCAAAAGGACCATTTGGTATTGTGACGCTTGTTGCAGTAGTCATTGTAGGTATAGTTATTTTTACCAACTCCATTAAGACAAAACAAAACGAAACGATTAAACCGACAACGGTTGTAGCACCACAGGTCGCAGTTAAAGGAATAATTGTTAATGGCAAGAAAATTCCCTTAAGTGAAATATATGTTGGGACAGGAAATGATTGTGATAGTTCCCATTACCATGCGCTTAATCATGTTGCTGTGAAAGCGCTTGATGGAAGCACAGTTTCAGATCCTGGAGGGTGCGGATTTGGAAGAGTAAGAGATGTTTCTGTCGTTGACATCCAATAAGGGTCCTACGGAAAAATTTCCCTCAATAACTTTACTAAACGTAAGTACTTTACAAAAGGAAGTATTGTTGGTATTATTTTCAATAATTCACGCATAATGAAGCAACTAAAGAAAAAACTCCAAAAACAGGAGCAAGAAGAGCAGCTGCAAAACGACAAAACGCTTCTTGATGCATATTCTCAAGCTGTCGTTAACGTCGTTGAGAAAATCGGACCGACAGTTGTCAGAATCGGCGCAGTCAAAGGACACGGCCCCTACAATGCGGATACCGGACTTGGCTCAGGGGTTATTATCACGCCTGACGGATATATTGTTACCAACCATCATGTAGTTGATGATGCATCGACAATTGAAGTTTTCTTAACAACGGGTGAGTCATATAAGGCAGACGTTGTCGGTACGGATCCGGCAACTGACATTGTGGTCCTTCGGATACTGGCAAATGATCTTCCTTTCGTCGCCTTTGGCGACTCTGAGCGTCTTCGAGTGGGCCAGCTTGCAATAGCAATCGGCAATCCTTTGGGTTTTCAAAACACTGTCTCAACAGGCGTTATTTCGGCAATGGGAAGGACCCTTCAGGCAGAAATGGGCAGGGTCATTGATAATGTTATCCAAACCGACGCGCTATTAAACCCCGGCAATTCGGGAGGCCCTCTTGTCAACAGTCAGGGGGAAGTGATTGGAATAAATACCGCAATGATCCGTCAAGCACAAGGTATTGGTCTTGCTATCCCATCGAGCACGGTGAGCTGGGTTGTCAGTGATTTAATAACTCGCGGGAAGGTACGAAGAGCGTATCTTGGCATTGTTGGACGAGTCCGGCCAATTGAAAATAGGATAAAGCGATATTTTAATCTCACGCAAGCAACCGTTATAGAGGTGCTTTCGGTTGAAACCAAAAGTCCCGCACGCGCGGCTCTTTTACGACAAGGCGATTTTATCATCGCAATTAATGACAGCTCTGTATCTGATTTTAAGGATCTGCATAAAGTAATCGCAAAAAAACCAATTGGAAGTGTTTTTAAGCTTCGAATCCTCAGAGACCTTCAAGAAAAGGAGATCTACGTAACAACAGGGGAAGCATAAACCTACTTCGCTAAAAACTTACGGCAGGCTTTAAGGGGAAAAGGGAAAATATGGATTGGAACAAACTTGCAGATAATCAGGCTATCGAAAACACGGCAAATGCCTTAAAGAACAACGGAATTGACGTTGTTGTTGTTGAAAACGGTCAAGATGCCAAACAAAAAGTTCTTGAGCTGCTGCCAAAAGGCGCTGAAGTTTTCAATACAACTTCAATTACCCTTGACACACTCAACCTAACAAAAGAAATTATGGAATCAGACAACTACGATGCAGTGAAGTCAAAACTTCTCTCAATGGATCGTAAAACACAGGGACTTGAGATGCAAAAACTCGGAGCGGCTCCGGAATGGGTCATTGGAAGTGTCCATGCTGTAACTGAAAAGGGACAAGTTCTTATCGCATCAAATTCAGGCAGCCAACTTTCCCCATATGCATACGCTGCCTCACATGTTGTGTGGGTTGTTGGCGCGCAAAAACTTGTGAAAGATTTGGACTCGGGGATAAAGAGAATTTATGAGTACTCACTACCGCTTGAATCAGCACGTGCAAGAAAAGCATATGGCTTACGAGAGGACTGGCAAAGCTTTGTCAGTAAAATACTTATCGTCAATAAAGAAGTAAAACCTGGAAGAATTACAATGCTAATTGTTAAAGAAAAACTTGGTTTTTAATCTATATCTTCTTGATAAAGACATTGATGAATTTTAGTTGAGATGACTCACCAAGAGCACGTTGCACTCCTTAAAAAAGCAGTGGAAGGGGAGGCAGGTACATGGGCTGATTTGGGGTCAGGAGAAGGCGCATTTACCTTGGCTCTTGCCGATTTACTGCAAGCCGGCAGCAAGATTTTTTCGGTCGATTACGATCAGGAAAAACTTAGAAAGCAAAAACAGTCATTTGTAAATTTGTTTCCAAAGGCAAATGTTGAGTATACTCATGCAGACTTTACTACTCCTTTATCGCTGCCACTCCTGGATGGAATAATAATGGCAAACTCGCTCCATTTTCTTAAGGAAAAAACCGCTTTTCTAAAAATGATGAAAACATATCTTACAGAAAATGGGAAATTTGTTCTTATTGAATATAATACAGATAGCGGAAATCCATGGGTTCCATACCCTATCTCGTTTCAAAGCTTCACAAAATTAACACAAAAAACAGGTTTCAGTCGCCCTGAATTACTCTCAACTATTCCTTCGCGATTTTTGAACGAAATATACTCTGCATTTACGCTGAAAAGTGGCTAAAAAGTGGCGGAGTTTACCTTACCATATTCTTTCTGTTTTTTAATCAATATTTTACCTATCTCATCTATGCTCTTTTTAGAAAGGAGGGAGCATATGGGATTACTAGAACTTGCTGTTGTAGTGCTTCTCGTCGCATGGCTGGCAGGATTTGCCTTCAATGTCGGAGGAGGACTAATTCATGTTCTTCTTATAGTAGCAGTCGTTATGTTCTTTGGAAGGTACCTGAGAACAAGAACTATTTAGTGTGAAACTATAAATGGTATTTCTTCAAGAATCTACTTTTTACGGTCTCAACGAGTAGTAGATAGGTGGTTGTTAAAAGGATCAGGATACCAAAGTATAGTGGCGGTGGCGCGACAAAACCAAACGGTTTTGCAAGCGGTGTAAACGGTAGAAGTACACCAACCCCCACAATACCTAATGAGGCAATAGTAAGCCATTTCCCCGGTTTACTTACAAAAAAAGGAGTTTTTGCAGTCCGTATAATAAATACTACGAGAACTTCCGTTGCAAGCGATTCAATAAACCAGCCTGTTTGAAAAAGCGCTCCCCTGGCGTGGAAAACAAAGAGCATAATACTAAATGTTAAAAAGTCATAAATTGAACTCAATGGACCAAAAAACATCATATATTCTTTAATAAATTCAATATTCCAATGTCGGGGTTTGACAAGAGACTCGCGATCGACATTGTCTGAGGGAATACTCGTTTGAGAAACGTCATAAAGGGCGTTGGTGAGAAGTATTTGGACCGGAGTCATAGGTAAGAAAGGCAAGAAAAAAGACGCACCGGCGGCAGAAAACATATTGCCAAAATTTGAGCTGGTACTCATGAGAATATATTTAATCGTATTGCTAAATGTTTTACGGCCTTCTCTGATTCCGTCATGGATCACCTCAATACTTTTTCGAAGGAGAACAACTGATGCAGCATCTTTTGCCACATCAACTGCACTGTTTACAGATATTCCAACATCGGCATTATGAAGCGCGGGGAGATCATTGATCCCGTCTCCCAGATAGCCAACAGTATGACCATTTGCTTGTAAAGCCTTGATAACTCTCAATTTTTGAAGCGGTGTAACACGGGCGAAAATATCGGTTTTTAGGACAATATGTTTTAACTCCTGATCTGACATTTTCTCCATATCTGGCCCGATAAGTATTTTTTCGATATCCATGCCGACTTCCTTACAGATCTTTTTTGTGACAAGTTCATTGTCACCTGTTACAACTTTGGTTGTCACATGGAGGTTTTGTAATTGCAGTAATGCTTCTCGTGCGGTTTTTTTCGGAATATCGAGAAATGTTATAAAGCCCAAGAGTGAAAGGTTTTGGGCGTCATCCCATGAGTATTTCTCTTTTTCATCAATTGTTTTTTCGGCAACTGCAACGATTCGTAAACCATCAATTCTTAAAGCTTGTAGTTTGGTTTGAATTGAATCTTTATTCTCAAGGTGTTTACAAAGAGAGATAATGGATTCAGGTGCGCCTTTGGCGATAAGTACTGTTTTGTTAGATTCTTTTATAACTCCATAAACTGCTTTGCGGTCGTAATCAAACTCTTCCTCATGGAGTTTTTTGAAAGAGGAGGGAGGCTCGATTTTATGTTTTAGTGCGTGGTTCCACAAGGCAGTGTCAATAGCATTTCCAATAACCTTGTGATTTATAATTGCATTACTGCAAAGAAGAGCACTTTGGAGAACTGAGAGATCTTTTTTACCGTGAACGTCAACGTAGCCGACTACATCAATTTTCCCCTCTGTTAGTGTTCCTGTTTTATCGGTGCATAAAACATCCATATTTCCAAGATTCTCCAAGGAAAGAAGACGTTTTACGATAACGTGTTTTTTCGCGAGTTTGCCTGCACCGTGAGAGAGGCTTATTGTAACAATTACGGGAAGAAGCTCGGGGGTTAGACCAACCGCAATTGCCAAAGCGAAAATCATCGACTCCAAGAGTCTATGTCCTAAAAGTGAATTGATTATAAAAATTGCGATAGTTAAGACAATAATAACTTTGACAATAAATGCTCCAAATTTTGTCAAGCCATTTTGAAATTCTGTTTCTGGCTTGATAAATGTTGCGGCTTCTGAAATTTTGCCAAACTCTGTTTGTTTGCCAATTTTTACAACAACGCCTTTTCCTGAGCCGCTCTCAATAGAAGTTCCCATGAAGACAACATTTTCCATATCTGATAGCTGTTTTGCATCAGAGCCGATAGGAGCATTGGTTTTATGGACAGTTTTTGCTTCACCTGTTAACGATGATTCATTTACTTCAAGATTGTTGCTTTCAATAAGCCGAATCTCAGCCGGAACAATACTTCCTTGCGAAAGAAGGATTATGTCCCCAACTGTTACATGGGTAACGGGGACTTCTTGTTTGTCATTGTTTCTTACAACAAGTGCAGTTGGCGTAATCTTTTTTAAAAGGTTGTCAATTGTTCTCTCTGCGCTGTACTCATTCCAAAAACCTAAAAAGATACTTACTATGATAATACCGAAAATATAGTATGAGCTTGTCCTCTCACCGAGAAGAAACGAGACTAATGTCGCAAAGAGAAGAATGAGAATCAAAGGATTACTTGTGAGCTGGCGAATAAGAATAGAGAAAATATTAATTTTTTTAACATGGATGATGTTGAGCCCGTGGAGTTTTTGTCTTCTTTGTACCTCAGTGTCACTGAGTCCTGATTCCTGAGTTTGAAGCTTTGTTAAGACATCAGCAATGGGGAGTGAACTATAGTTCTCGTTTTGCGAATTAGTATCACCGGCCATAATTATGTTCTCTTGTAGGAGCTACCCAAAGAGGATTTTTTGTTTCTCAAACTCTTTTTTAACAAGATAGCGAAACTTCCTTGCGACCTCAAAACGGCGGGCCGGATACGTTATGATTGTTGCTCGAACAAGCATCGGTCCGGCAGGTTTAAAATCTTCAACTCCATTCACCAAAGATCCCGGGAAAAGAGACTCACCGACGTCTTTGTCTTTTTGCAGTTCTGAGAGCGCGTCTTGTACTGATTTTAAAACAAGCTCAATACTCTGGTCAGGCTTAAGAGGAAGGTCAATAATAATATGCGCTTTGTGACGGGAGAAATTGACAACCTTTTTGACAAGACCGTTTGGGACAATATACATTGCACCGTTCTCGCCTCTAATTGTCAGTGTTCGGAATCCGATTGCTTCAATATATCCTTCGACATCATCAAGCTTAACGTAATCATCAATTGCAATTGAATGCTCTGAAAGAAGGAAAATTCCCGATATAAAATCTTCAAATGCCGAGCGGGCGCTGATTCCGATAATAACTGATATGACCCCTGCCGATGCCAGAATGGGAGTGATATTAATTTGCAGTAAAGATAATACAATGTTTAATGCAATCGTATAAACGATAATCGTAATAATGCTTCTCAGGATTGAAACATATGTTTTGGCACGTTTGCTCTCAACTCTTTTTGGGACTTTAACAAAAGATTTAAGCAAATGATCTGCAAGGGCAGCAATAAGAATAGTTAATGAAACGTAAAAATACGTCTTTGCGGCAGCTTGAGTAATTGGAGCGTCAAAGCCATTAAAATTCATAGCTGTAATCAGCATAATTTTATCTGTTTGCAAAGTCAAGAAAGACCGAAGACTTTAAAGTTTGCTTTCTAGCATTAAGGAGCGTTTGTAATAACCGTTTTCCAAGTTAAAGGAGTTTGTGGGTTAACACCATACGCGTCGTGTGTTGGCGTTGCTAGTTCGTTGGCAAGATTCCAAAAAATAATAGTAGTCGCATTATATTGTTTGGCAAGGTTGTATATGGCTTGGTATTCATTGGCTCTCGTCTGATCAGTGTCGCTTTGCTTAAACCCAAACTCCTCAATAGTAAATGGCTTATTATGAGCCTTCGCCCATTGTGAGACCATCGGTACAGTAATTGTTTGGTCGTTTGTTGAGTATACATGAATTGATAAGAGGTTCATGTTTGGTAAAGAATTTATTGCTTGCCAGTCAATTCCGCAAGTTGGATCATTCAGATGTAAAAAGCCGCCGGATGTGATGAGGTGGTTTGGGTCTGTGCTATGGAGAAGATCTGAGGCTGATTGGTAAAACGTTGTAAGACCTGCCGTGCTGGTTGGGCGATTGGTGTCAGATCCATTTGGGCATGGCACCTCTCCTGCGATTCCATAATTAATGAGATTAGATTGATTTTTATATCGGTTTCCAACAAACGTTAAAAACTGCTTCCACTGGGCTATGTCATATTGATACACGCCTTGTTTTTTCAGCATATTCCTGTAAGTTGAGAGACTGAGAATAACATATATATTTCGTGATGCCGTAGCACTAAAGAGCGAATCAATATTTGACCAAACTGTTGGGTCATATGGATCACTGGTTCCCTCAAGAAAGTCAGTAACGCGAACGGTATTAAGGCGCGCTTGTTGGGCCATATCCAAAATTGACGTTATGTAACTGTTGAATTTAGTTGCATCACGCCAAGGCGTATGGTAAATAGTCGAACCATATGGATGAATAATTGTCCCATCTTTTGTAAAGTTTTGTCCTGAAAGAGTAATAAAGCCACCAGTCTGACTCCCTGTCGGATTACTTGTGGGACTTCCTGTTATATCGCTTGTCGGCGAAGCCAAGGCTTGGGGTGATAGACTCGGACATGGAGAAACAGATGGATTCGGACTGTCAGTTGGATTTGGTGTTGGAGATAGTTCGATCCCCGGAGTAGGAGTCGGGGTTGGAACAGGAGGTAAAATTATTGGGTTACCACCTAGTAATCGAATCAGGAGATTGAGTAATTCTATAATGAGACGGAGAAGTTGATTTATGAGTCCTCTTGTTCCTCCATGTCTGTGGGATCTATGCTTTTTGTGTTGTGATTCCTCCGCATCAGCAGCGCTACTTACTGTACAAGGTTGAGGATTTGGACTTGAAGTTAAAGACGAACTTGGAGTAGGACTGTCTGATGTAATTGGAACCGAAGAAACGGTCGGATTAGGTGAGGTGCACTGTTGACCGGCTAAACAAAAATACGTTGGGGTGATTGATGAAGGTGTTGGAGGCGGAGGAGTGGATCCAATCTGTGAACATGCAGAGGCGGCTGTATCAAATGTTGGCGGCGGATTTGAAGCTCCCCAAGTTGAAGGATTGGCTCCAAGTACAAAATCAAGCGTTGCACCATTTTGCAATGTACTCCAATTAACCCATGGACTTGTGGCGGCCTGTCCATTCACAGAAAGACTTTGTACATATGGAGCGTTGTCAGAGGCAGCCGGAGCATTAATCTGTAAAGTTTTTCCATTACCAAGCCGCACTGTTGTTGAATTAAAAAGAGGACTGCCGATTGTCAATCCTCCAACACCCGGAACTTCCGAATATAGCCCCATAATTGATAACAGATACCACGACGATATACCTCCACCATCATCGTTGCCAGGGTACCCCCCGGGAGCATTACTGAATTTATTAAGTTGAGTATTTCGAACGATATTTTGCGTACCAGATGGATTGCCTGCAAAATTATACTCCCATGGAATCTCAAACAACTGTTCATTACCAATCTTTCCTGAACCATTATAAAATGAATTCAATCTTTGAACTGCTGCAGGTTTGCCTCCCATCTTGTCAAAGAGAACAGGTAAGTGTCCTTGAACCATCCATGTATAGTCGAGAGAATTACCCTCGTGAAACCCATTATTATGAATAGTAGGATCAAATCCCGCCATCCATGTGCCATCCCGCATACGGGGCTGAATAAATTTACTTGTCGGATTAAATAAGTTCTGCCAGTTATTTGACCTTTGCCAATATGTATTGCACGAATTTGTATCGCCAAGTGCTCTTGCAAATTGCGAAAGGGCAAAGTCATTATTGCCATACTCAAGAGTCATTGATGCGGATACATTTGCGCCTCCATTTTTTGGTGTGATTCCCACAGGAACGTAGCCAAGGCTGACGTAGTCATTATAGCCTTCGCGTGTAATCGGTTGACCCGAAATCATGAATTGTAGTGCGGATTTCGTATCAAAATCAGTTGCTCCAAGCGCATGGGCAGAGGCAATGTATGCGTCTGCTCCATCTCCGGACATACCATAGGAGTCAAGATTTGTTTGCTCCCACCGAGGTAGATGTCCATCTCCTTGCTGGGCATCATTTACAAATGATTGTAAAATATCACTAGTTTCTGCGGGGTAGAGCATTGCTAGTAGTTGAGCGTGAGAGCGATACTGATCCCATGTTGATATGTTTTCATATTGGTTATGGCCCGGGGGAAGGGTGTGTACTTTATTATCAAATCCTAAATATTGACCATTTGCGTCATTGAAGATGTTAGGATGTATTAATGCATGATACAAAGCTGTATAGAGATTGACCTTCTCATCATTTGTTCCTCCCCGAACCTGAATACTACTTAGCTTAGAGTTCCATGTGTTGAGCGTATTGGTTGCAACGGCTTGAAAATCGTTGCCGGGATTTTCCGCTTGAATGTTGGCCTGAGCATTGGCTATGCTGACGTAGGATAGTCCTACTTTTACGTGGACGACTCTATTTGTCGTTGTATCAAACGTTACAATTGCTCCCGTGAACTTGCCATTGCTAGAGGTTGAACCATTTGTTACAGTAGCGTCATTCCAGGTTCCGGCTTTTGTAAACGGTTGATCAAATTGGGCTGAAAAATATGTTGTGACTTTCCCGCCGATGCCACATCCAATATTAACATTTACAGAACCGGTAACTTGGTTGTTGCCAACTATGTTTACTGAGGAGACAACATTTCCATTTTTTCCATTAATACTCCCTCCAGTATTAATAATCATTGTGGAGTTGGCACTTGTAGGGTATGTAAATTGTCCATAGCCCGTACGAGCCGTGGCAGTCAGCTCTACATAAATATTCTGGCTGTCTAGATGTACTTTATAGTAACCAGGTCGAGCGCTTTCATTTGTATGAGAAAATGTTGAGTAATAAAGCGAAGGATTGCTTACAGGAGACGTTGTAACAGATCCAACGTAGGGTATAAAAGGGAAATCCTGGAGATAACTACATCCTCTACCGCTGAAGTGTGTCAAGCTAAAATCTTTAATCGTTGTATCATCATATAAATAACCCCCATCGGGATTTGTTATGGTGTCAGGCCCCCACTGTACCATTCCCATTGGGTATAGCGCATCAGGCCACATATTTGCACCATGTGTTGTGCCTATGAAGGGGTTAACATACTGGGTGAAATTTGTAGTTACTGTTGGTGCTGCACGCTGTTTAATTTGTTGCCGCTTTTGGGAGAAAAAAACAGTAAGAGGAATTGCAATAAAAAGAACTCCAAGTAAAATAAGACTTACTCCCTTTGGTAATCTGGAGAACATAAAAGGTACCCTACTTTACTTAATCAAAAAATACGTCTAAAAACAAGTAACCTTGGCTTGCGGAGGGTGTGTGAGGTTGGTATTTGACAAACAATTTCAACTATGAGTAAACTGAGCTATAGATGAAATGGATTAACAGACTATATATTTTTTTTCTTGGAATAATTCTTTCTATCACGACCGGGTTTGGTATTGCAGCATTTTATCCGGAGCCCATCCAACCTACATATCCACCTTCCGAATATAATAATAGAGTTCCTCAAAGCTGTTATGCTACGCCTCAGACACAATCATCTCCAGACTGTCAGGCTGCGTTTGACAAACAGAAACAAATGCAGGCACAAGATGATTTGAAAAGACAACAATACGAAAACGATCTGAAGGTGTATGATAACAAAAATGCAGGATATAATAGGACTGCAATCTTTTTTGGGATCGTTATTGGATCAATTTTTGCAATTTTGGGCCTTGGATTAATTAAACAATCAAAGCTTATAGCCAATGGATTGCTTTTAGCAGGATTGCTGACTGCAATATTGACAAGATTTCTTATTATTCTGGCATCACTTGGAGCATCTACTCAAGGAACAGCAAGTGCCGACTCATTATCTTTTGTGGAATTTGGAGTTTTATTGGTACTGTCTGTAGTCGTGATTGTGGTGGGATTATATAGCCTTAAAGAACACACGATACATCCCACCAATTCTCCTAACCCAACTTCTCCCAATTAGCCCAATAGAAAAGTTATTGGGAGTGGAGGATGTTCGACCCCTTTGTTATATGGGTGAGATTGCATTAAGTTGTTGCATTATATAGTTTACGACGTCTTTTTCAGGGCTTGCAAGCTGGGACATATTTGAAAAGAAAGTATGTACTATTTGGCTTTCTGCCCCTGGATCCGTTAATTCATACACGCCGTCAGCCCAACCTATTTTAGGAACAGCGTATTTTTTCTCAGTTTCAAAAAGTCTCGGATCATCTTGACCAATTCCGGTCAATGTGAGACTTGCATAAAGCGTTAAACCATTTGACAACTTCAACTTTTTAACACCATTTATTACAATTTCGCGTGCATACTTATAAGAGATACCTTGTGGGAGAGGTGAATCAAGAAAAGCTCTTAATGTAATATCATTTGATTGTAGAATTACTTCTCCTTTCTCAACTGAGGAAATGAGACGATTTACAACTTTTTTTTGGCTAAAGGTAGTCTCATAACTTGCTTTATCGTCAAATATTGATATATTTAGATGAGAATTGTTGTTGATGCTCGTGCCAAAAATGGGGATAGTAAATTCTCCCCCGTCAACAGGCCTAGAACAAGCGATTTTATCTAAGCTACTACAGTGAATTGGGTGGGCATCCGGATCAATTATTATAACCGACTGGTCAATATGAATCGGTAAATCATCCTTAGACATATAATAACCAATACCACCACTACACATCATACCCATAGTTGGAAAGGTTTTTTTAGTAGTACATTTATTTAGTAAAATATCCCGTAAAGAGCTTGATACTTTTGTGAAAGAAACTGATGATCTTGGGGATTGCGATTGGTTAACAAACGGATGAAGTTGATCAAGCGAGCTTTGGTAATTAATTCCAACAAGAAACCCAACGAACGGAAGGAAAATAAAGACAACTATTGCTAAACCTTTTGAAAGTGGAGTAATGGTTGTCAGTTCTTTCGGAAGACTCATTAGTTTAATGATCTCCTAACCAAGCTGCGTTGTCAATTCTGAAGCTAGGTAGTTGAGTTTATGCTTGCCGCACTGGATTCGAACCGGTTTAGAACATGAAACAAAAACACTGTTCTTGACTTTTGCTCCTCTGTTTATTACTCTGTAGACTCAACATGTCTACAACTTCTTTACCAAATTTTCTTCAAACCTCAAGAAAAACTTCACATCCTCTATCACATCACAAAAGAATTTTGATTTTTGCTGTTGTCTATTTATCTTTCCTTTCAGGAGTAGGGGAGCTTAATAATGTAGGCAATCCATTATCTTTGAAAAATGAAGCTTCAGCCCGTACAGCTAAAAAAGCTTCTCTTATTCACTCACAAAACTTCTACGCTTCGCCAAGTTCACAGATCAGAGAACTAAAAATCGGTTTACAAAGATACAGCCCAAGTGATGAAACATCAGGATACCCAAGAGAGTGGGGAGTTGCCAAGCAAATCGATGAGCATACTTGGACAATGCGAGTCGGGCAAGATAAAAAAATGGCAACAGCTCGAGAAATTCTTCAGGCCTTAAATGCTTACCGAGGGCGTTACGGTAAACCGGAGCTATCATGGGATAATACGCTTTCAGACTACGCACAGAGCAGAACAAATTATTTCGCGTCCAAGGGAAGTCTTGATGGACATGCAGGATTTGCCGACTATTTAAATAGTCAGGACGGATTCCACAAATTAGGTTTTGCGGGGCTTGGGGAAAATTCAAGTTTTGGCTACATCTTAGAAGGAGTGCATATCATCGAATGGGTATATGCAAGTGATAAGCCCCACAATGACAATCAGCTAAGTAGTGACTGGTCATATATCGGAATCGGAGTAACAGGAAGCGCAACGGATCTTATCTTCGGCGGCAAGAAATTGTAGTTAAGACCATCGTCTTTCATTACCCTTTCCTTACGTATTTATTGTCTTTTTCTTAAAGTTGAGTTCTACGATTGTGATGTATATAATTTTGCGAGGATGCTCAGACAAAGGTATAGGTTATAGTACGAGCCATTCTGATGCGAAGCGCCTGTCGGCTCTGCCTGAGGATATCTAAACAATATTCCGTTTACGCTCAGCAATGACACTATAACCTTACTTTTTATAAAATTTATAGAAAGGAGTCTGCCCATGCAAAAGTTTTTTGCATACCTTGATAAACTGATGCGAAATATTTTCGCTTCATTCTTTACGGTTCTCTCATCACCAGTTAATTGATGAGAGAACATTGCTCTTAGGGTAAACAGTTCTTAGGCGGAAATTATTATAATAAAAGGGGGAGAAAAACCCCTTTTTATTATGCCTTCAAAATGTTTCTTCAAAGAGTTATTAGCACTTGACAATTTAGACTGCTAATCTTACAATAGGGAACTATGAATGGTATCCAAGCTATCTTAAAACCCATTTCTCCAAAGGAAGTTCTTGAGGAATATACAATTAATCTGACAACAAAAGTAAATAATGGTAAAATTATAATTAAATAAGTTGTGAAAAATGCTCTGTTACAAACAAATCAAGAGATATGTAAAAACTGCGGAAGCAGATTAATTCAAAGAGCGACTAAACGCACGGCGGCTCAATTGAAAAAGCCTTTTTACTTCAGAGCCTATTATTTTTGTCCAAAATGTCAAAAACTTTATCACAGTGAACAATTCAAGGTCATAAACGCCGATATAACCTTGCCTTTGGAGCTGCTTCAAGAAGAAAATGTAAACTACGACGTTGAAATCTGGACAGATGGTGCGTGTGTGTTTAACGGACATGCAAATGCGAAAGCTGCCTGGGCTTTTGTCGCTGGTAAAACTGAAAGGTCAGGAAGTGTCGAGGGAAAACAGACAAACAATATTGCTGAAGCAATGGCAATTTACCACGCGATTTTATGGGCAGCTGAGAAAGGGCATAAAAAAATAAAAATTTACTCAGACAGTCAAATCAGTATAAACAACGTGAAAAAATCTCCTGAAAAAGTGAAAAACAATGCAGAGATTTTCAAAATGATTGCAAATCTCGTAAGAGGCCTCACACTTACTATACAACTTGAGAAAGTAGTCGGACATTCGGGAGACATCAATAATGAACGAGCAGACAGGCTAGCGAATAGGTTGGCAGGGAGAAAATAAGGCCTCTTCAAGCCTCCTCTTTGAAGTCGTCTAATAATTTCTTTACGTTTCTTTTTAGGATTTTTTCTTCCTCATCCTGTATATCCCGGTACATATACACGACACAATACAGACAGAGAAAAGAAAAAGTATAAATCGTCAAAAATAACGGCAGAGACGAAAGTTTACCAAGAAGCTGTGCCTGTGTGGTTTCATAAGGGAAAATAACATATACAAGATATGTAATGGGGAAGAGAAAAATATATCCCCGTCCCCAATCATTACCAAAAAAACGCTTCATGGTTTTTGGAAGAAATTTTAAGAGATGTGAAAAGGCAATTGATGCGATGAAAACATACAAAACACTAAACCAAAATACTACACCTGCATACGTAAAATTTCTTATCGAAGTTGATAGTCCTTTATCGATATACCCCCATATAAAAGACGCTACAGAAACGAAAAGAAAACTATAGAGAATAAAAGTCCATTTTTTTGTTTTAATATATATGAGAGCTTCGGGAGCAAAAGATGTTTTTATCCATTTCTCTGCCTCAATGTCTTCAACAGCATAGTGGATTCCCTTTTTTATACGTTCTTCATTGTCTTTCTGAGTTTGTTTATATAAATAAAAGGAAAGGTAAAGAGAAATCGCCAAAAAGGGAAAAAGAAAAATAAAATATAGTCCCAATGTAGCCCCATAAAAGAGAATAAAAACTAGGAGAAAAACAATGAAAGAAATAATTCCTCGACTCCGATAGTGCACTCTTTGAAAGTAATATATTGCAGTATGTTTGTCAATTCGGTCATTTCTTACTCTTTTCTCACTTGATTTCCCTATCAGTAGTTTGTATTATTTGTGTGTGAGAGACTCAGTTTTTTCATTGCTTCTTAAAGTTCTTCCGACACAAAGAGTCTATGCTCACTGCGATTTGCCCTGTGGTGTGTATGACCCCGCACAAGCGAGAATTGAAGCGGAAAGTGTCCTTAAGATTATGCAAAAATACAAAGAATCAGATCAAAAGGATGAGGTATTTCGAACAAGAGCAATTCTTATCAAGGAGCAGCGAGCTGAGCTTGTAAAGCATCATTTGTGGGTACTTTGGACAGATTATTTCAAACCTGAACATGTTGAGAAGTTTCCAAACCTTCATGATCTGTTCTGGAAAGCGACGAAAGCAGCGGGACAAACCAAGAAATCAATTGACCCTGCAGACGGCCAAAAGCTTCTCGATCTAATAGCAGAAATCGATACTATGTTTAAACAAACGAAAGCTGCATGATAAGAATCATGAATTATGAATCATGGTTCAGAATTTTTACCCCATTTATTTTATTATTTTCCCCTATTCATAAATACACAATCTCCGGAAACAGCATGTTGCCGACACTGAGAAATGGAGAAACAGTTTTGATAAATAGATTAATCTATATATTCACTAAGCCAAACATAGGAGATATAGTAGCAGTGAAAGATCCAGGGGATAGAAAAATTCTCATAAAAAGAATAGTAAAGATATCAAGCCGAAAATATTTTGTAGAAGGAGATAATAAAGAGCATAGTACAGACAGCAGGAGATTTGGTATGCTATCAAGGAAGGATATTATTGGGAAGATGATCTATCACCGCAAACATCACTAAATTATGCTTGAGCTTACTCTTATTGGCATCACCATTATATTATTACTATTCCTCTTTTCTATGGTTTGGCCACCTGATAGCCCTTGGTCGCCCTGGTGGAGAACATCTAAAAAAATTGCACGGATTATGTGTAGACTGGCAAAGGTAACTGAGACGGATTACATATACGATTTGGGCTCTGGAGAAGGTAGGGCCCTTATTATAGCCGCAAAAGAATACGGTGCTTCAGGAGTCGGAGTCGAGATTGATCCCCTTCGCTACTGGTTTTCAAAATTAGCAGTCAAATTCTATGGATTATCTTATAAAATAATAATTGAGCGAGAAAACTTTTTTGATGTTGATACCTCATCGGCAACGGTTATCTTCATGTATTTAATCCCAAAAACACTCGCAAGGCTTAAACAAAAACTCCTTAAGGAGTTAAAACCGGGGACGCGTGTTGTGTCATTTGCCTACAAAATGGACTTGCCTCTTATTGCAAGTGATGAAGTAAATGAGGTGTATGTGTATGAGATCCCCGAAGCAAAGAATTAAGAAGTAAGAGTTAAGAATTAAGAATTTTATTTTTTTAATCTTAACAGTAACCAGCGGAGTTTATCGGTAAGTTTATATCCTTCGTAAAGAACAGGATGTATAACCAGATCATAACTTCCGATATACTCAACAGGCTCAGGTCCGTATTTCTGTTTGAAATTATGAAACCCGTACCACTGATCTTTCGGATCAGGATTTGGGCCAAGCGCACCCCACATATCAAATCTCGTAAGGCCCAACTTTTTCCCAAATCGCATTGCCTCCCACATCATCAGATTACTTGCCATAACCTCTCTATGTTCAGTACTTGACGCACCGTACGGGTAGTAAAGTGTGTCTTTAAAAACAAACAAGATCCATGCTACTAAAATTGTTTTTTTATATTTTGCAGTCAGTAGGTGAGCGGTAAGGACGTTAGCATTTTGTATATTTAGTGTTTCCCACATTAACCTGTGGTATTTTTCCGTATGTGCATAAAATTTTTGCCTCTCTGTGGTCTCTTTTGCTAATCTGAGATATTCTTCAAAGGCTTTCTCTGAGTTATCTTCGACAACTTCAACGCCGTGTTTTTTTGCGACTTTAATATTATAGCGGGCTTTTGAGTGCATATTTTTAAGCAGTTCTTCTTCAGGTTTTGCCAGATCAAGGACAAAATTATATTTTGTAAAGAGCGGATGCGCAGCAGGTCGTAAGGAATTGAGGATTCTATTTTCAACTTTCAACTTTCCACTCTCAACTTGGACGTTTGGTTCAAGTTGTATAAAAATACAGTTTTCTTCTTTCCCAATTTGTCGTAATTCTTCTATGAGTTCTTTTGTTGGAAGATTTCCTTTTGGCAGATAGCCTATTGTCCAAGGTGTTTTTGGAATAGGGTGAATTGTTAATTGGAAACCTGAGACGAGTTTGTCGCCTTCAAAAAAACCTCGTCTTAGGACTTTGACTCCGGTTTTCTCCCTAAACTCTCCCCACTCATATGTTTGGAGGGGATGAGATACGACAGCATTGTATGCCTGTCTTTCATTTGGATCGATTGAACGGATAGTCATGCATACATTCTATCAAATAGAAACAAACAGAGTTTTTATACATATAAAATCCTATAGTTGAAAGTATCGCATTAATGCACTATAATTTCCCCGGTATGACAAGAGAATTTGATAGGGGAGAAGTACGTAATCAGGCAGAAATTCTTAAAGATGACCTGAGAGCTTTTGCTGCTAAAGATACTAAAACAAGAGAAAATCGATTATTCGATATTGTCTCTTCAATTAAAAATAATGCTAGCCTTGAATCAATTCTTGAGTTAACTAGTCCTAATAAAAATATTGAATTAGAACGTATAGATTATCGTCCATATTTATACTCTGCAGCTAGAAAAACCACTAATACATTGTTTACAGTCGGTAAAGAAAAAGTTAAGCCCTGGGAGGGTGGGTTTACCGTAATATCTTTAAGGCAAGATGGAACTATCCCTGCTGGTATAACAAATCCCAGGGGAAGAGTTTATAAGGAATATGGTCAAAATCTTTACCCTTATGCTTTAACAAAAGCAATGTTTTCTCTTCATCTTTATCTTTCAGGGAAAAAAGGCGGACTGGGGGAGGTGGAAAATATAAGGTATCTTCAGGGATTAGGTTTTAGAGGGGGTGAAAATTTATTTCTTGGCGAAGCAATTGTTCCAGGACCAGAAGGAAGTAGTTCTTTTATCGGTGCAAGCGGTTGTGAGTTGCAATCAGACTACATAAACAGCTTATTGCCTCGTGGAATGCAGTATCAGTATCCGGTTGATTTTCTTGCAGGCCGCGCTGATCATGAATTTGCTTTACAGGTAGCAGTCAATCTTAAATTTAGCGAGGCAGCAACTCAGCCGGTAATCTCCGAACCTAAATTTTTCTCCGATCTTCGCTTCGCCCACTAAAGAGAACTAGAAGAGGTTTTCTTTGTTTTTTACCAAATCAAAATTATGTGTTATGACATGCTCCGGAAGATCTAGGACAAATCGAGAAACAGTATTTGAAGTCCTTTGGCCAAAATAAAGCCGTCTTCTGGCATAGGTTAAAAATAATTTTTCTTTCGCCCGCGTCATCCCTACATAACAAAGCCTTCGTTCCTCTTCAAGCTCCCCCCGATCCATAAGGCTCCGACTATGCGGGAATAACCCCTCTTCCATACCGACCATGAAAACAATCGGGAACTCAAGTCCCTTTGCGGCATGAAGCGTCATCAAAGTAATAGCATTTTTCTTGTCTTCAAATTGGGGCTCAGAGGTATATTCTTGCTCAACGAGCGAAACATTCTCAAGAAACTCCGTCAGATCAGGAAATTCAATAGCAACTGAACGAAGCTCTTTTATATTTTCAAGACGCATCCGGTCTTCTTCCAATTTTTCATCATATAGCTCAAGATAGCCTGTGGCACGCATTAGACCGTCTAAAATATCAATTGTTTTGATACTTACTTTTTGGTCATCCTGGAGCGAAGCGATAGGATCTTTTTGCTTGGAGGATTTCTCTGGGGATTCTATCGCTCCCTTTGGTTGCTCCAGAATGACATGTTGATAATTAAGAAATTTTTGCAGTCTGCCCTTACCAAGTTTCTCAGCCCGTCTGAAAGAGACCATGTCTTTGGGATTTGAAATGATCCGGAGGTAGGATAAAACGTCTTTTATTTCTTTTCGTTCATAAACCCTTGTACCGCCGATAAGAACATACGGCAGGCCGTGGTGAAGTAGTGCTTCTTCAATGACACGGGACTGGGCATTTGTCCGGTAAAGCACCGCGGCTTTACTGAGATTTTTAAGTCCTAAGTTTGCAACTGTCCGAATAATAAAATCTGCCTCGTCCTGCTCGCCATCTGCTTCATAAATTTCTATCTCTTCCCCATCAGGATTTTCTGTCCATAACTTAAGAACAGGATGAGACGTATTTTTGGCAATGACAGTGCTGGCCCCATCAAGAATTTTTTGCGTCGAGCGGTAGTTTTGTGAAAGGGAAAATGTCTTGCCCGATGGAAAATCATCTTTAAAACGAAGCAGATTTCGGTAATCAGCACCCCGCCAGCTGTAGATGCTTTGGGAAAAATCTCCAACGACACAAATATTTTTCCATTTTTCGCAAAGTTGCTTTGTTAAAATATACTGAGCCCTATTGGTATCCTGATACTCATCGACCAACACGTATTGAAAGCGGTTCTGATATTTCTGAAGCACCCTCTCATTCTCTTGAAAAAGGGCAATCGTTTGAAGAATAAGATCGTCAAAATCCAATGCGTCGTTTTCTTTTAGGATCGCCTGATAGACCGGATAAATTGATGCAACTGTCTCTTGAAAATAACCGTGGGCAAAGCCTATGTACTCTGAGGCCGTGATAAATTCGTTTTTTGCCTGAGAAATTGTCGCGTGAACCGAGTGAGGTTTGAAATCTTTCGTTGAAACACCAAGCCGTTTCATTGCCTCTTTTACTACGTCTTGCTGATCCTGCGAGTCATAAATAAGAAATCGGGAAGAGTACCCCATGTGCTTTCCATCAATACGGAGAATCTTTGCGCAGAGCGAATGGAACGTTGATACCCACGGCATTCCCAAATTTACTTGTCCTGAGCCTGCATGCTCTGAGCTTGCTGAATTGGTCGAAGGATTGTCTGAAAGAAATCGTTGCATCCGTTCCTTCATCTCATTTGCTGCTTTGTTGGTAAACGTAATCATGAGAAGAGACTCGGGTTCAATTTCTTTCTCAATCATGAGGTAAAGTACTTTATATGTCAGGACTCGAGTTTTTCCGGAGCCTGCTCCGGCAAGAATAATCATCGGTCCTTCCGTCTCAAGTACGGCTTTTTGTTGTTCGGGATTTAAATCCTTGAGCAATAGGTTTTTCATAAGGTATAATAATACAGCTGTCTGGGAATAGTATTTATTGTACCACAAGTTCTTTCAGCCCATTCGGCAACCTTGCCTGCCGGCAGGCAGGGCTCAGGGCAAGCTAGCTCAGGTTCAAACGCGATAGGATTGAAGTATGAAAAAACTTTTTATCATTGGGAATTGGAAGTCATATAAAACAATACTCGAAGCTCAAAACTGGCTTTCTGAATTCGCAAGCTCCAACTTTCAGATTCCAAGCGAAAGAGAAGTCATTGTGTGTGCGTCTTTTACTCTCCTCTCAGAAATGCAAAGTATCGTCAAAAAAAATAAAATGCAAATAAAACTTGGAGTACAAAATGTTTCATCTTTTGGTGAAGGAGCGTATACGGGTGAAATCTCTGCGAAACAGGCTGCCGATCTTGTGACACATGCTATTGTCGGACATTCTGAAAGAAGGAGATTTTTCCATGAGACGGACGATGATGTTATCGCAAAAATTCAGCACCTACTTGAAAATAAAATTACCCCAATATTATGCGTGAGCGATATGAAACAGCTCGATTACTACCTCGTAAATGGGAAGGTTATTATTGATAATGCACTTGAGATTATCTTTGTTTATGAACCACCAAGTGCCATTAGTGGAGGCGGAGCATTTCATCCGGAAGACCCCAATGTAGCAAATAAAAATGCTTCGGAAATTAGTCAAAAAGTAGGCAAACGGGTTACTACACTTTATGGAGGAAGTATCACCCCGGAGAACGCATCCGAATTTTTTGATCTTGAAAACATTGACGGCGGTTTGGTTGGACAGGCAAGTCTTGATCCCAAGGCATTTATACATATCGTCAGATACTCCTAAGGCTATACTAATAAAAATATGTCTTCCAGAAAAGCATCAACTAGGCAGAAAAGAGTCCGAAAGAGAGTCTTTGCTGCGATCCTTGTGTTTTTTCTGGTGATTTTTGGAATAGGAATTGTTAAATTTGGGAGATATTTTCCAGCTCTTTGGGACCTTTTTTTCAAAAAAGAGATTCAGCTTAAAGAGACAAAAGAAAAACGAGTCAATATTCTTATTCTTGGAGTCGGTGGAGGGACCCACGAGGGGCCGGATCTGACAGATACGATGATTTTTGCAAGCATTGATCCTGAAAAGAAAAACGTTACACTCGTCTCAATACCGCGTGACTTGTGGATTCCTGAGCTAAAGGCAAAAATTAATACGGCTTACACCTATGGTGAAGCAAAGCAAAAAGGAAATGGATTAGTTTTGACAAAAGCAACTGTTGTCAAATTACTTGGTCAGCAAGTTGATTATGCGATTAAGATTGACTTCAACGGGTTTATCAAAGCAGTCGATATGGTGGGGGGTCTTGATATAGATGTTGATCATACGTTTGATGATTATCAGTATCCGGTTACAGGAGAAGAAGACAATCCTTGTGGACATACGGAAATTGAAGTTGCTTCTCTTTCAGCACAATTAGCAACGGGAAGCGCATCAGAGCTTGACTCATTCCCTTGCCGCTATGAGCATATTCATTATGATAAAGGACCCAATCAAATGGATGGAAAGACAGCCCTAAAATACGTCAGATCTCGGCATGCTCTGGGAGTGGAAGGATCGGATTTTGCAAGATCTAAAAGGCAGGAAAAAGTAATCACATCATTTAAAGAAAAAGCATTTTCGTTGGGGATTATCCTCAATCCTGTCAAAGCATTCGGTCTTATCTCAACTGTTAAAGACAGCATTGATACGGATATCAAGGATGATGAGTATGATGATTTTGTTAAGCTTGCTCAGAAAATGCGAGGCGCGTCTATTAAAAGTACAACACTTGATATAGGAGATGTGCAGGAAGGGAGACTTGGATTACTTGATTCTCCAAGGCCAAGTGAAGAATACGGTAAGCAATGGGTGCTCGCACCGCGAACGGGGAACGGAAATTTTTCAGAGATACATTCCTTTATCAATTGCGAGATAAATCTTAGGAACTGCATTGTCGGAGAGTTCGGTATTACAACTCCAACTCCCGAGGTCACAACAGGTATAAAGAGGAAGTAAAACGAGGTTACGTTAATTAATTTGATAAATTTTTGTATTTCCTTTTTGAAAAACAAGCGTTCCAATTTGTTTGAATTTTGCCTCATTAAGCCCTGGATATTTTTGGTATTCTAAGGTTCCAATAAATACGTATGAGACATTATATTTTTTGAGCAAATCACGGGTAATTATCGGATCTTTTGTCTCATACATTGTTTTTACCTCAACGATCCTAGGAGAAGGAATATCGTATGACCCTCTCCAGAGCCATTCATGCACAGTCCAGCCGAGAACAGTTGGCAAGCCTGTATTGGCAGAGACCCTCGCAAAATCAGTGTATGAGTCCCCTTGCGCTTCCAAAATAATCGGTTGACCTGATACATGTTCATTGAGCCACTGAATTCCCTCATAATCTGTCGTGTAAAGTGGCTGTAGGTACTGTGTTCCGTTCAATCCGTGATAGGTTTTTAAATCACCATAGTAGGACCTGACAGCAAAGTACGGATACATCATAACAAGCGTGACTAAGACAAGAGTTAATAAGTAAAAGAAGACATTAAAGAAGCTTCTCCGCCTGAGCCCTGCCTCTTTATCTCGAAGTAGCCTGAAAATAATATAGCCGCTTGATATGGAGAGCATAATAAATGATTGAAAAACAAGCTTAAACATTGTATTTGCCCGGTAATGTGCAGGGTAAATATCTTTCACATACACAAACTCAGGAAGAATAATAAGCAAGGTTGAGAGCAAGATAAGAAAAAGGACAAATATGTCTGTGCGATTAAGCTTTTTCACCCTGGAGACAAAGATGAGAAAAGAGATCACAAAAAAATAGAAAAAACCATAAAGGGTCACAAGCTCCCACCAGTATGAATGCTGACAGTGATCTGCCTCAAACAAAAACGGCCCGATTTTGCCTATGTTGATTAAGAATTGAGGTGCACAAAGTACCCCGATACCCGAAACAAAAGGTTTGAAAAAATGGTTGTAAGGCAGGGTAAAAAGAACAAATGACGATGTAATAATAAGTACGGGAAGAAAAAGATTTGCTCCAAATAGCATATGCCATTTTTTGGGAAATGACCCTGAGAAGAAAGAGGAAGACCGAGTACTTTTAATAATCTTAACCGAGTCTTTTCTTTCATAGATTTCTTTAAAAAGTGGTAGCCTTTGCCAGTAGATTGCAAAGACTACTAAAGCTGAAAGAAGAAGATATATTGCGCCGTCCCAGGCATTGGTCATGTACATGACTGAGAGTAAAAATCCGATGAAGACAAGTGCAAAAGGGCTTATTTCAGAAGAGAAATACCCTACACGTTTTTTGTCTGTTTCATCGTCATTTTTTTCTTTAGGGTCTCTGGAGATAAAAAAGGAGAGAAGGAGAGCGATTATTAACAAGACGTATGGAATATCAAGAACATGCCCATGTAGATCTGCAACGACCCATGAGTAAATAGGAAATTCATGGATCGTGTGATAGATAAAACGTGTTGCATTAGGATACCAGTATGAATTAGGAAAAGCAAAAAGAGATTGGTTGGGAATATTAGGATTGTAAGTTGGGTTAAAAAATGAAAACGGCAATTCCCAAAATGGTTTGGGATTATCTACTGAATATGGTTTAAAAAAGGCATAGAGTATATGCAAGTTCCCGGCAAGGCTCGCAAGACAGGCAGTTAAAAAACCAGCAAGAGCTACTTTTGCATATGAAACCCTCACATTTTTTTTCAAAAAGAAATAGAGATTTGCGCCAATTGAAAACGTTTGCGTGAAACAAAAGGCAAAGATAGTCGAGAGCATGAGATTAAATGAGACTGTTGAGGAAAGTCCTGATAATTTTGTCAAAACGCCAGTCATAATATGTCCGAAATAGTAGTAGTTGATAGGAAGTGGCGGAAACCATATATCAAGAGGTGGAAAATATTTCGTGCGAAGTATGGAATTGACGAAGCCATAGTCCATGTACTTCTCAAGACCATGAATATCCGGGGAAAAGGAGTGTATGTACGCCCAAGTGAATAGAGCCAGTAAAAAAAGCAATTCTTCAAGAAGAAATATAAGGTAATAGCGCTTGAGAAGATAGAGAATTTTCCACCTTTGGGGGTGTAGTACGAGTATGAACAAAACCAACAAAAAAAAGATTATAGAAGAGGAAACAGCTGTAAAAGGAAGGATATGTAATACACCTACAACAAAAACAACATAGGACAAGATGGCAACACCAAGTACCTTTGAAAAAATATATCCTTTGTCAAAAAATTTTTCAAAAAGAAGAAACGTTACTGGTAAGAACCCTATTCCAAGGAGAAGCAGGACAAACCACCACTCAAAGACTGCAATGATATCGGGTGTTAGCATATGCGATTGGAATCACGAATTAAGGGAAAAGAATTATGGTTTAACATATATTGTTCTTACTTCTTAACTCCTGCTTCTTGATACTTGCTCATTTAAATATGTCAGATAGTTTTGAGATAGCAAATATATTATCTGCCAGCCTATGATTCTTCTTCGTATGGTTTAACCAAAAAAATTTTGTTTTTTTATTCTCTTTGGCTACATAGTTAAGAAGAGAAAGGTCATCATCAATATACAGATCAAGATTAAGTTTTTTCAATACCTTATTTTTGAAGATATGAGGCTGTCTATTTTCAAAGTTAAAGTACATCTCTTCAAAAATTTTATCTAAGCGGTACTTTTTAACGAGATCATTTGTTTGGCCCTCAAGGAACTTAAATCTGCTTGAGATAAGATATATCTTATTTTTATCTTTTGGAATAGACTTCAAAAATGCCAAATTTTCAGGAATAGGCGGACGGAAAACTGGCAAGTGGGAAAGTCTTCTTAATCCTTGCTCTGGCTTTGATGGAATTCGATACTCAAGCGCTCCATCAGGTTTTTTCATATATAACCTTGTAATGAGTGCATCAGGAATAAATGGTGGGCTATTAATAAATATTTTATCTAAATCAAAACCTATTCTCATAGCAGTTTATTGTCTTGCTCTTTTGTTCCTAGCAAAAAGATAGCCAATGCCTGTGTTATACGGATCAGTCTTTTTCTTACAGATAAAATTAGCGCTTGATAATAAATCATATAACAATCTGTCAATATTAGGAATTGCTTTTCTGTGATACTCAAGGGCTATATGTTTAATTTTTTGAAACTTTTTTATGGGGAGCGATGAGAGAATTTCCCATTCTCCACCTTCGCAATCTATTTTTAGCAAATCAATCTCTCTATCGATGAATTCTTCAAGCGGCCTGCTCTTCACTTTCACTTTATTGATAATATGCGCATTGTATGTCTTTAAAAAAGAGGCCTCTGCAAATTCTTTTGGGATATACAAATCTTGTGCATTATTACCACCTATGGCTATATTGTACGCCTTAATATTAGAAACGTTATTCATCAACATGTTTTTCTTAAGAAGCTCAAAAAAATGCTTATTTGGTTCAAATGTAATGATTTCCGCATCAGGAAATGTCTTCGCTGCAAAAATAGCAAACTCACCTAATCCCCCACCTATATCAATTATCCTGCTTGGATTCTGAAGGTGAGAAATATTATATGCATCGTCAAAAATTGTCTCTTTTATTATAAGAACATCAAGGAGAGAAACAAATTCAAACTGCAAGCCATTTTTCAGTGTAATTGTCCTAGTCGATTGAAACGGTGCAGCAAACAGTGAGCGCTTATTTTGTGATTGTCTAAATAAAGTAAAACACGAAGAAAAATAGTAGGGAATTTTATAAATAAGCATAAATTTGTTTATTGAGTTTGTAAATATTAGTATATAATAACTGATATGAAATTGGAATCAATGCAAACAAGAAAAACAAAGCTGCTTATTATAACAGACTATTTTTACCCCCATTGGACCGGAATTTCCAAATCCATTTTTTCATTAACTCAATCTTTGCAGTCTCAGTTTGAAATTACAGTTTTAACAGTGCGATTTAGACGCGATTTAAAAAGAGAAGAAAAACTCTCATCTGTTTCAGTCATAAGGACTGACCATATTTTTACCTTAAGCAGATCCAAATATTCGGTAAGTATTCTTTTGGAGTTTTTGAAGAGAATAAAAACGACTGATGCCGTTTTAATCAATTCCCCAAGCGCAAACATTCTTCCTCTCTCCGTTTTTACCAAGTTATTTGGAAAGAGGCTTTATATTTTTCATCAGGGAGATCTCATTTTGCCAAAGGGGATAATCAATAAAATCATTGAAAGACTCTTTGATCTCTCCTGCTTTGTGGCTTTTTATCTCGCCGATAAAGCGAGTACGTACACAAAAGATTATGCAGAGTATTCAAGGGTACTTCGTCCCTTTCTTTCAAAATGCTATCCATTACTCATGCCGATAAAGACAGAAGTGCAAAAACACTCATCGTCACCGGTAACGAAAACACTCCAATCTTTAAAAAAAGGCAATACGCAGTTGTTTGGTTTTGCAGGACGGTTCGTTGAAGAGAAGGGGTTTGATATTTTATTTGACGCAATCCCAAAGATACTCTTATATACTCCGCATGCACGATTTGTCTTTGCCGGAGAAACAGATATTTCATACGAAAACTTCTTTCATAAGAATATGTCTAAATTTGAGAAAGTGAAAGATCATGTAAGCTTACTTGGTCTCTTAAACGATCGGGAAATGGCAGAATTTTATCATGCAGTTACGTTCATGATTGTTCCTTCCCGGTCGGATTCTTTTAATTTAGTCCAGGCTGAGGCTATATACTGCGGCACTCCGGTTATCGCATCAAATATTCCCGGCTTACGGTTTCTTGTTAAAGAGACAGGTTTTGGGGTCCTTTTTGAGAGTGAAAATCCCACAGATCTCGCTGAGAAAACGATCGAAGCAATTGAAAAGAGAGACAAAATAATGCTAAGGTATAAACTTGTTCAAGAAATTTTACAAAACACAAAAAATGTTAAAAAAATTAGAGAATTTCTTACAAGCTGAAATTGATCCGGTATTTGCAAAACGGGCAGCTTACATACTAAACGAAGTTGAAAGAAAAAATCCTGAGAAGATCCTTGATGCAGGATGCGGTCGGGGTTTTTACTTAAAAGCAATAAGTCTTTATAATTCTCCAAAAGAGATTTGCGGAATAGATATTAATCCGTCGTATCTGGAAAAAGCCAAAAAGCTTTGCGCAGGCGATAAAAGAGTGAAGATTGCACAGGCAAGTATCTACACTCTTTCCTACCCAAATAGTTACTTCGATTTTATTATCTGTTCAGAAATTCTTGAGCATCTTACAGGCGACGAAAAAGCACTAAGTGAGCTCAATCGAGTACTCAAGCCGGGCGGGTCACTTGTTATTACCGTACCGCATCACAATTTCCCTTTTTTTTGGGATCCTCTCAACTGGCTACTGATGCGACTCTTTCACACACATGTCAATAAAGATGTGTGGTGGCTTGCAGGTATCTGGGCAGATCATCTGCGTCTTTATAAGGAGGAAGGGTTAGTAAAATTAATAAAAAAAACAGGTTATGAGGTAAGAGACAAAGAAAGGATTATCCGCTACTCATGGCCGTTTTCACATTTTTTGCTTTATGGCATTGGAAAAAATATTGTAGAAAGACTTGGGGGCAAACAGTTTGACCGTTTTAGTTTTGAGAAGAAACCTCTGGCAAACATTCTATCGAGTGTATTTGCCTTTCCTTCACGATTTGACAGTAATTCTCAAAATATCTATGTGAATTTAGCCCTCGTTTGTGATAAGGAGAAAATAAATAAAGCATAAATCTATTTGTTATTTATTTTAAATATAAGTACTTTTGGGTGATCATAGACAGTGAATGCTTCTTCTGCCCAGTCATCATTCAGCTCAAATGGTATCCCGAGATATGTAAGTGATGGGTACGATGTAAATTCCTTAACCTTGGTAAATCCTCTTTTTCCTCCAAACAGCTCTTTATAAAAGATATTCATAAGAGGGTATTTCTCAGGAACTGTAGGCATACTTCCCCATGCTCTGTTTGATGAAAGAATATAGTAGTCTGCATTTGCAAGGAGAGTGTTCATTTTTTGCCATTTTTCGGGCGCATCCTGATCAAATACAGGAAGCTGCTGTTCTGCATATTGTCTACCCGCATACTGGGGTAAGAGGAGCGGCAATGGATCATCCCAATGCTCGGTTAGAAGCATACTTCCGTCCGGAATATTTTGGTAGATCCACATAGATGCTTCAACTCGGGAATGTTTTTTTGTGTAAATTGAGAAGAACAATAAAGGCCAGAAAAGAATTAACAACACAATGAGCGCTTTGTATGATGGATTCCATTTTTTTGTAAGCGTATGAAAACCAAAAGCGGCAAAGATAGCAAGAAATGGATAGATGATAAGAAAATAACGCATTGTCTGCACATATTGTGCTGATTGATACAGGAAAAAAATCCCTGTCCAGATAAGAATTACAAGCAATATGCTTCGTTTCCAATGACGCAAAGTTATAACCATTCCTATAAAAACAAAAAGGAAATAAGGCACTCCAATACCGAAAAAAACAAGGTTTTGGAGACTAAACAGAATCGGTGTTTTATGTATCCATTGAACGCCCGGCGGGTACCATACTGCGGGAGAATTCCAATAATTAAGCATTTTCAGATTATCAAGAAATAGTATACTCGGACGAGGATCAAATATATTCTTGCTTTGGAAAAGATAAGGATCTGCAATACGAATTGTCAGGTAGATAAGTGCGCAGTAAAAAACAGTAAGTAAACATGCATATGCGACTCGTATGCGAATACTTTTATTATGAAGATATTTCAGAATACTCTTTTTAGACATTTCATTCGTGATATGTCTTTTCTTAACAAATCTTACTAGCAAAAATAATAGGAGGGGTAAAACATAAACAGCATTCAGTTTCGTTGCGCTGGCAAAACCGAAAAAAACAGCACTGAGAAATAAATCAGAGAACTTTCCCTGAAGTGAAAATCGTAATATTGTGTAAAAAGAAGCGAATAGAAATAAATTTAAAAATGTATCAACGGTGAAAAAATGCGATAGTTGTATCGGCAGGACCGATATTGCGTAGAAAAATGCTCCCCAGTATTTTATTTTAGGATTCAATTTGTATTCGTGTTCAAACAACAGTAGCGTTTTATAGATAAGAAATACGATGAGTAAATCACTAACTCCTGAAAGAAGTCTGCCTTGAAGTGTAAAGTCGTTGTAGGTATCGGTTGAAAATACTATCGCGAAAAGTTTATTTAAGATAAGTGGAAATGTCCCGTAGACGTAGAACTTAAAACCGATATTTGCAGGGTTAAAAAGAGACGTTTGGGGATCAAGATACTGAGAAAATGATAGTGGGAGCCTCATGGCGTTGCCTACCATTGTGAGAAACCGTTCGTCAGGATGGAGGTGATACCCTTGATCCCAATTCACGTCATATAACCTGAAAAATGCAGCTATAAGTATAATACCAATGAATAAAAATTTAGGCGCTAGTTTAGTCTTCATCTAAATCTTTTTAAATATAAAAACAGTCGGTCTGTCAAATACATTTGCTGTTTCTTCAAATGAATAGACAGGGTCACCTAAGTATACTATCTTGCACCACATGTCACAGGGCGTTTCATACACCTTCATAAAACCAAGACTTCCACTCGTTAAACCTTCATAAAATATATATCCTTTTGGAAATTGTTTTTTATCAGCCAAACGGTTTTTTAAAATCCTCTGACTTGGTAAGATAATGTAATCTGTTTTTTGAAGTTTTTCTCTTAAATCAAAAGGTAAATTACTTGCCCCGTCAAATCGCTCCGTGAGCCGTGTACGAATAGTACCTGAAGGCGAACGGTAAGATTCTACGGGGTCCAAATCATAAAAATTAAAAAGATCAATAGTGTGGAAGAAATCATTAAAAGGCGTTATTCCCAGATCATATACCTCGCTTAGGATATGAGCATTTGCCGGGATAGTTTTTCTTGCAAAGTTTCTTGCCATGATTCTTGTATCAGGTTTAACAAATGCTGTTATGAAATAAGACAGGGCAAATAAAGCGCTTATAGAAATAACAAGACTTAATGCAAAATATTTTACAACTTGTACGCGCTTGGTAAGTTTCAAAAAATCTGAAATTCCAATTGCGACAATCAAATAAACGAAAGGCAATGTCGGCACAATATACCTCGTCCATTTGGCAAAAAGAAAAACTTGAGACAAAAATAGTAGTAAGTAGAATATTATAAGTAGTAAGTATGAGGCATTTTTACTTCTAAATAAAACTATTGAAAGATAGAGAAAGGAGGGGATGAAGAGAAGAGTAATTACGGGACTTAGAAGAAACGGATAGATACGGATAAACTGATACAGAACAGGAATGCTTTGATAAAACCCTCCGGTATAAAACACATTCAGTGTACCAAGCGCAACTGATGATTCGTATTTCATAGATCCTAAAAACGCAGTGGTATCCAAAAAAACGAAAGGATTGGAAATTACATATACAAGAAATACGACAGCAAAAAATAACACAATACCACGTATCCATCGAAAAAATTTATAGAGATGATGTCTGTTTTTGTTTTGGTATGTCTCTTGCAAAAGTAGGACAAACAATACAAGCGGTACTACAGCGACATGTGATATTTTCGTGGCAATAAGTACCCCAGAGATAAGAGCCAGCAAAAAAAGGGAGGAATCATTTGCCGAGTTTTTAAGCTTTGTGCATTGCCAGAAAATAACAACACTGAAAAACGTCAGCCACATTTCAAACGTTCCAAAATGACCGAATTGAATAAGTCCTGTTGAGAACGTTGCCAGAAACGCAGTCACGATACCGGTAGTTGCGTCTTTTATTTTTAATGCTGAAAGATAAAGAAGCGGTACAAGAAGCGTTGAAAAGATCGCAGAGTAAAACCTACTGATAATAATTGCCTGTTCAAAAGAAACTTTTAACACTGGAGATTGACCCGTCAGCAATAAGTTGCTTTGCATTGCGGCAAGGGAATTAACCCCGATTTGATCGGGGTTAAAATTTGCGAATTTCTGAAAAAAATTAACAAGTACGCCTGTAAAATAGATTGTATAAATGGGCAAAGATCCATAGGCAAAAAAATGAGGATTCATCGCGGAGGGAAAATTAAGTTGTGTTACGGAGCTTGCAATATTTCTTTCATCAGGGTGAAAATAAAAAGTCGCTCCCCAGTTGAGATTGTAAAAATGCAGGAAAGCAGCAAATAGTGTTAGAAAACTTATGACCCAAAAGACATTGTGTTTTTTAAAAACGCTATGCACCATAATGACAAATTTCTAATTACTAATTCCTAATCAATGTCAAAATGACTAATGATCAAAATTTTTAAATTGGATATTGGGCATTTTTTAGAAATTAGGTCAATTAGGTTAATTAGAAATTAATTCCGCCGCTTTCTCTCCCAATTCCACTGCATAATTTGTCCCCCGGTCCCAAGGATAGACCTGCTCGATATTTGCAAGGTACACATTTTTAAGGGGCGTGGTCATTGGAGGTATCATTTTAGAATAGTTAGTTGGGATAATCGGTTGAGCAAAGGGAGCTTTAAAAAGCTCGTACCCTATTAGATGTTTTTTATACTCAGGATTAATACGACGAAGAAACGGATCAAATAATTTTAATCTTTCTTCTTTTTCCATCAAAAAAAAGGGATCGTCGGGCGGAAGATAATTGCCCAGATAGACTAGGTGTTCATTGTTGTAATGTTTCTTATCCATAAAATTTGTGTGTTCAACAATTGCCATGACAGGTGATGTTGGGTCGCAAACACTTAGCCAATAGGTATTATCTTTGAAAAACGGTTGTTTTAAACGAAGCACCAAATTCGTTGCCCCGAGCCCTTTAAGTCTAATTAGTTTATTTTTGTATGAGTCGGGAAGCTGCGGAGTAGTTTTTAGAAAAAGAAATGACGGCAATGTAAAGATAACTTTGTCAAATATATACTTTTTTATTTCTCCGCTTTGTTCTCTGACTATTGCTGTAAGTTTTTTATCATCTTTCATCTCAAGAAGCTCTGCGTTAAACGAAACACTTCCGCCATTTTCCTCAATTGCCGAGACAAGATGTTCTGCAAACTTAAGAAATCCTCCTTCAGGGTATGCAAGCGAGAATGTACGTTTGTTAAGACGCGCCCAAAACCAGGCAAGTGAAACATCGTCGGCAAATGGTCCGAATTTATTATGAAACAACGGTTCCCAAATCATTTTGTATGCCCTTTTACCCATTGTTTTTGGAAGGAATGTCGTTGCGTTAATTTTCTCAAGGGGTTGCCAAATAGGGTTATAACGGAGTGCTCCTCCAACAATACCCATTCGCAATCGGTCAAAAAGGGGAAGCTTTGGAAATGAAAGGATATCTCGGGGTGAGTCAAACGGGAAAATCTCGTGATCTACGTACACCGACGTTTTCGGATGTTTGATATATACTTTATGGTTAATTTCTTTAGCCAATCCTAAAACGAATTTGTCATTTGTGAACCAGTGATGGTAATGTTTCTCAAGACTCCATTCCCAGCTTTTCTCTTGATACCCAATTGCCAATCCCCCGGGCTTTGAATCTTTTTCAAAAACGCTGACATCATACCCGCTTCTTGTTAATCGATACGCTGCGGAGAGGCCGGTAAATCCGCCGCCAATCACTGCAATTTTCATAATGATGTTCCTCCCCGGGTTAGGAAGAAAAGTATAGCACCGATTCCGATTGATAGACCTGCTGCAAAAAGACCAAACAGGAAAGAGGAGCTACCGGGTTTCAGTTGAGGGGGTTGGGTAACAATAACGGGTATACCTGATGTGGAAGTTACAGGAGGTGAAGAGATAGAGGTAGTAGGAGAAATTGTTGTAGAAATGGTTGGAGAGATGACGGATGGGCTCGGTTGCGTTACTGTCGGCTGAGTTGAAGTTGGAGTCGGTGACGTAGTTTGCGTAGGGACAGAAGTCGGTGAGACAGACGGCTCTGTAAATCTGCCTCCCTGAGCATACACGGTGAATGGTCTTGTTAGTGTCGTAAGTGCTCCCGATATATCAACCGTTTTAATCGTTAAGGTATGCTGGCCTGGATCAAGCGGAACACTCGGACGGAACTGCCAGTTACCGTTTGCGTCTGCCTGTACAACTGTCTTAATTTCTTTTTGAGATTGAATGGTAACTTCCACTTCCGAGTTGGGCAGTGCTTTTCCTTTAAACATTGGCTGCTGATCTTTAAACTTTTCTTGTTGTTGCGGGGATAAAATTTGCGGTACTGATGAAGAAGAAGCCGGCGATTCTTCAGTTGTTGGAAAGACAGGCACTTGTGCAGATGGAGAGGCTTCCTTGGGGACAGGCTCGTTACTTGCGGTAAAATTATAATTTTTAGACAAGAGAATGAGAGGAACCGGGTTGCCTTGGCTCGCCAAAATAGTTATCGTAGATTCCATTGTCGATGTGACGACATGCATTTGTAAGACACTGTCATGCGAAAGGAGAAGGGGAGCTGAAAGATCCTTTTTGCGAATTGTGTTAAGCGGTAGAAGATAACTTCCATCAGGTTTAAAAAGAGTTGAGAGAAGTTGTGATTGGCTTGATGAGATATAAGCAATTCCTTCAGACGGTAAACCACCGCTATCCAAGGCAACCTGTCCCGCAACTGGCTCTATCTTTGCAGGATTTTCCTTGGAAGGGGGAGCTGTTGTGACTTGATAAGGAGCATTATTATTTAAAAAAATCGCATTACCCGATACGATAGAAAAAGAGTACTTTGAAGATGCCTCAAGACGAATAAGCGTAATATGATGCACCCGATGCGGCGCGGGGGATCCTGTTTTTTGGTCTCTATCATCAAGTCCTACACTTCCAAGCTTTGGACCTTGCTTGCCGGCAGGCCCTGCACCATTTTGGTACGGGGCAGGCAGGTCTTTCCCAAATGAAACTGTTCCAATTACCGAATCGTCTGTCGTATATGAAACGGTAAAAGCCGAATCTGAAATATTACTGATTTGTATATTTTTAGGTGTACCGCCTGCTGCTGCTTTACTGCCAAAAAAAACAGTATTTCCGGTAAGCCATGTAATTGTAACAAGCGACAAACCTAGAACGATTAAGCCCAAATACGTAGGAAAACGCTTGTTCCAAATGGTATTTTGATAGATCCTCATTGTCCTTGTAAACGTATCGGTTGTGTCGGTGCGTTCAAAGAATTACCGGAATTAGGGGGTGGAGGAACAGCCGGCGTGGATCCGTTTATGCTTTGTGAGCCTGGCGTTTGAAGCCCCGAAGGAGGGGGTGTTGGTGTCGTGTTATCTATCACCTCATACTGTGGCACAATCCTGTCGCGTATTTTAATTTTCTGCAAAGCTTGCATGTCAAAATCTGGGTTTATTGGGGAAATCTGCATTTGTAAATCCGGGTTTATCGTAGATGTTACATATCTATGCCAGAGATCAAAACCAATCCATAAAACGACCAATATAAATGAAGAGATAAGAATAAAAAGAATATCTTTCTGTGTTCTGTTTTTTTTCATACGCTAGTTTTTATAGTATTGTTTTCCCCTAAGACTTAACACGAGATTACCCTCTTGATTCTGCTCTTTCGAAATTGATACCGACTCGATAGTAACGATACGATTGAAGCGGGTAAGAGACGTCACAAAGCTCATTATGTTTTCATACCCTCCTTCTGCTACTAGCGAGAAACCAAAAGATGAACCTGAGGGCGGTGTTTTTTTGTCTGTCGTTAACTGTACTTCAAATATTCGAAAGGATTTAACTTTAATGTTTGCTTTTTGCGAAAGTGACTCAACCTGCGCCATCAGTAAAGGAGCCTGTGCATTCTTCGGTATAGCATCCAAAAGGAGTGGAAGATCGGCTGTGAGAAGATTATATTTTTGCTGAAGTGAACTGAGGTTTGCTAGTTTTGTTGTTAATTGTTCATGGACAAAAGTACTATCTGCCAACTGTTTTTTCAAATCGACAATAGTTGAAAGTGTAGGCTTGATGGCAAAAATTCCGAAAAATGACATGGAGGCAAATGTTAACGCAAGCATTACAAAAGCCCTAGTGTTTTCCTTGTGCATATCGGGTAAGAGCTTCAAGTACTCGCGGTACTTTGCAACGGTTAGATTTTCAAAATAATTTCTCGGCAGTTTCATAGGAAATGTAACTTATTATTATTGTTCATTTGGTTGTTTTGGTACTTGTTGCGCCGATTGTTCCTCCAGTGCCTTTGTTTTGATACCAGCTGTGATACCAACGTTTATAAGCGCACTTGAGGGTTTATTATCAACATGGTCGATACTTAACCCCGTAACCTCAGGATAATTTTTTAGAGCTTGAATAAATTGTGATAACGAAATACTTGATGCGGCTTGTGCTTCAATTCTCACCGCACCGGATGAGACGAGAATACTTCGAAATGTTATTCGTCCCCGTCCCATTTCGATGATATTCCGAAGTGTTGTAGGAGTTGTACTGCCGGCACTATCGTACTTTTTGGCAAGGGCAAGCCGGTCTTGAAGATTGCGGTAGATGTCTTCCGAATCTTTAAGGTTTTTAACAATCAAGCTTTCTTGTTTAATTTGATCATGAAGGTCAATAATTTTCATGTCAATTGAAAATCTGTATATAAAGGTTCCGAGAGCAACTGTTTCAGTCAAAATAACAAGAAGCCTTCCGATCGTTAAAGCCCAGTCGAGAAATTGAGAGAGAAACCCTTCTCCTTTGTTGGGAAGAAGGTTAATTGAGTTAAGCGTATTTGCCATAGAGAACAGGCCGCATATTCTCAGCGGCTTAATTCCAGTCTAGGTAAATTGCAGAGAAAAGTCAAAAGAAAAATAGGAGAGTTTATTGGGGGATTTCTTTAGGATTAATGTTTTTTAATTTGTTTTCAGATACAAGACCCTTAATGATTGCGACTCCATGATCTTCCGATTGAGTTATGCGATCAAATGTTTCTTCATCTACAAAATATACCTGTACTCCATTATCAAGTTGCGCTTCAAGTCCCGATTCATATTCTTCTTTTTCAGTTGGAGTAACAGAAGTGTTACTGGTCCATTCGTTTTTTCCTCCGCGTTTGGTTTGATCAAGGGTAAAACCTTCTGGACTAAGGTGGTAGATAGCTCCTCCTTTATCAAACTCTTCATATCTTTTCCTATCACTTATTACATGAACATGTGTATCTCCAAAGCGCATTTTTCTTGTCCAAGTATCATCTGAGGGAACTAAAAACTTTGTGGTCAGTGCTTTGTCGGGAGAGGCAAAGACGACAGGTCCTTCATTCTCATCTCTCACCTTCTCCGCCCTTGGCTCTAGTACTTCAATATTTCTATTGCTTGATGCATGATAAAGAACTGTTGGCTTCATTTTTTCTTTGTCGGTAGAAGCTTCGTCATCAGGTGGCGAATCAAAATATTCTCTTAATGCTGCTTCTTCGCGGATTGGGTGTCCGCTTCCAAATACAGTCATCACCCTGTCATACTTTCTTGTTGCTTCAGCTATTTGTCTGACAATATATTGATCTCGTACGGTATTTCCGTCCTCAAACATCTGCCTAAATTTAGGAAATTTCCATCGGTCAAGATACACGCTTAATTCCTCGCCGGTTAATTTTTTAACAGCTTCTCTTATTTTCTCATCATCCCATTCCTTGCCATCTTCCTGTAGGTAAAGTTCAAATGTCGGACGTATGGGTTTTCCAGGAACAAAAGAGTCGAGATAACCGCTTTTTAATTTTTCTTCCTCTTCTTGAAGTCTTGCTTGTTTTTCTTCTTCTGTAAGACCTGGAGAATTTTGTATGCTGGCAACAGTCGAAGCAACTTTGCCTAGCACATCATCGACTGCGAGCTCTTCAAAAGTATAGCCACGGTTTCTCATTCCTTCAATCAACTCTTCACTTGGTATGTCTGCGCTTTCAATTGCAACTGGTTCTTCACCAGGCTTAAGCCTGCTATTGTGGTCCTTCACGAGATAAAGCATATATACTTGTTCTCCCAGTCGGTAACCATCTTCCTCTGTCACGGTAGGAGGATTGTCCATAAATCCTTCATGGAGAACAATTTGAGGCCTAAATTCATCAAACTGTTTTTTGAGAACTTCAAACTGTGGGTGACTTTTGTTTTCCAAACCCTTGATATGATCTGCTGCCATATATCGTAATTCTTTTGCTCCATTTTTCAGAGTATAGCTAAGTTTATTAATGTGTATATCGCCTTGACCTTCAAGTTTTTCGCCATATACTTTGTTTACTTCTTCTCCGCTTGCTATCTGTGGCCAATTAGGAGGCAAGAGTTTTCCTGCGAGCGATTTATTTTCTTTTGCAACCTGTTTGTCTCCTTCTCCAAAAGGAGATTCCAGCTGCTGCTGTTTTATAGAGAATCCCGATACTTCTATCGGTGTACCAGATGGTGATTCCAAATAATCAACATTATCATTTTCATCATCCAAGAAATCATCAGTCATAGTAATTGTAAGTGTAAGTATTCTTTTAAGAAATGTCAAAGTAATTAAATTCCATCACAAAACTGGAAAAGGCAAGGTAAATTTGAAAGTCACTTTGCAACTTTTAATTTACAATTTATCCCGTCGCTACTTGCTTTTTTACCAAAAATTCTTATAATCAAGCTGAGCGTAATACTCCTGCCCCAAGCACTTCTTTTTAGTAACGCAAACATATGGCAACTCGAATAGAAATTCACGGTTACCACGGCACAACAAGAGACAGGGTTGAATCAATTGAAAACGAAGGATTTAAGCATAGTCGTGGAGAAGACTTGTGGTTAGGAGAAGGAGTTTATTTTTGGCAGAATGCGCCAGAACGTGCATGGGAGCGGGCGACTCGTCTCGCTAGAGAACGTCTGAAGGATCCGGTTGTTTTTGGTGCAAAGATCCGTTTTGAATTCGGAGCACCAAGAAAATCTACTCAATATGTAGATCTCCTTGACATTGTATGGGAGGATAAAGTGGTTGATGCTTATGAGAAACTTCGTGAAGATCATGAGCAATTAGGGCTGCCACTGCCTCCTCAAACTCCAGACCAGCATGGTATTGACCATCATATCATTGAACGGCTCGTGAGAGACCATGAGGCACAAGGCATAAAAATCAACGCTGTTCGAGCAACATTCCATCAAGAGGGAGGACCGATTTATGTTTATGAAGGACGAGGCGAGAGGGAAGAGTCTGCGCTGTATACCCGCTCGCAGGTACAAATTGCTGTGCGCGAACTGGATCTTATTCTACGGACCTGGATAGAAAAAGAAGAGAGATGGTATCTTTAGACTACTAGGCGCCTATGCTTTTCGGGGCCGACCTGGACGTTTCTCTTTAGGTTTTATACCTTCTCCATACATTATTTCGTAGTTTCTCTCACGTTGTCGCTCTTCCATCTCGTCCATCCATTTCCCAAATTCAGGGTCTCCTCCTTCAAATGCCCGAGGATCTCTTTTAAGCATAGCATCATGAAGTCTTTCGCCTGCACTATTCCAGACATGAGCAATAGCTTTTGTTCCCCCTACTCCTTCATACTTTGTACCTTCATATCCCTTCCTATCTTCATTTTCCTCTGGAAAAACTTCATTATAAGTAGTATATGGTATTTCAAGATCATCAGTTTTGACAATTCGGAAATGAATTCCTGCTTCATCCAACGCATTAAAAGCTTCTTCGCCTTCAGAATTGTTGCCAATATGTAGGGTAAAGAGTGGTGTAGAGAGAATGCTGGCAGTTACCTCGTTTGAAGGTTGCCAGCCCGGTTTTTTCTCTTTCTTAGAAGATTTCCTCTTCTCCCGAGTTTTTATGTCTTTTTTGCCCTGCCTACTCTGAGTTTCAGCTTGGTTTTTACCCGGCCTAAATCGTTCTGGCATACTATAGTTTCCTTTCGTGTGTATTCTATGTCCTTCTGGCCTCTTTGTCAATTGAGTGTCATGGACATATAGATACCGTAACACTTCCTCCTTTCTTTTCTTGTAGTATCCTAACATAGTCTGCCGGTCGTCTGTAACCTAATGAATGATGATATCGCACGTTGTTGTACTTGTGGTTAAACATTTCACAGTGTTTG
>ORMF010609142.1_pt1 | contig 91625 bp, 82 predicted proteins | sample 1779871 | NCBI WGS metagenome assembly ORMF01 (sample SAMEA104232316, study PRJEB22302) | groundwater metagenome | biome: forest; feature: aquifer; material: groundwater | place: USA | collected 2011-08-07 | depth 5.4 m | reverse complement strand
AGCAGCCCACATCCGTCTGAGCGATCACCAGGTCCGTGATCCCGGGGAGTAATGCCGCCTTCAACGGGGCTGGCGCCAGTCCCGACTCCTGGCGATGCAACAGGTGCCGGACCGCCTCCAGACTGTAGGTCTGCAGACTCAGGGTCTCGGCGACCGCATCGGCCACACGAGCGGCTGGGGTGTCCTGATGGAGCTTCAGGATCCGCACGAACTCCCGCGTGCCGTGACTCTCCCCGTGTCGCCGTCGGAGCCCCTGGAGCATCCGTTCGTACTGCTCTGGCCACGAGGGTCTCCAGGATCGGATAGCACGGGCCGCCTCAAAGGCGCCCACCCGCTGCTCCAGCAGATCCAGGTAGTGCAATGGGTCGAGCTGCCACTGCCCGATGCCGAAGACCCGGCGATGCTCGGCGACCTGGCGCGCATCGGCGTAGAGCGCGACCCGATCACAGCCGACATGCGCCCAGAGCCACCGGCCCACATAGGCCGTCGGCACGGAGTAGCGGTTTCGATCCACCTGGGCCGTCTGGTACGGGCTGATCCGGACGGTGAGGACCTTGGTGTTCTCGAAGGGGCGATCCGGCAGCGGGAGCAGTCGCCCCTGTTCCTCCTGGTGCCGCTGCTCGATCGTGCGATGATCATCCCGACCGCCGATGCATCGAGTCCCCTGGGCGAGACACCGGCGCAGCAGGAAGTCATTGAGTGCATCGAAATCCTGGACCTCGGGGATAGGCACCAGGAAGTTCCGCCGGGCACAGCCGACCAGGCCCTCCACGCCGCCTTTCTCCCGTCCCTGCGCCGGCGTGCAAAAGCGCGCCTGAAACGTATAGCAGCTCCGGAACGCGACAAACTGCTCCTGCTCGATGCGGGCCTTGCCGTGGAGGATCCGCCGGACGGCCGTGGTGAGGTTGTCGTAGACCAGGATCGGGAAGACCCCATCATAGAAGAGGAAGGCGTGGAGATGGCCATCGAGGAACATCTCTTGCCGCTCGTACGGATAGGCGCGGACAAAGGCCAGACCCGAATAGCGGGATCGCATGCAGAAGAGTCGGACCTGCCGTTCTTCCCCGGCCATGCGGACCCAGGCTCCTCCCCAGTCGATCTCCGCCTCCTGCGCGATCTCCGGATCCAAGGGCAGGACCGCAGTGACCGTGGGCCAGCCCATCCGCGCCTTGTGTTCCCGCACCCAGCGCCTGACCGTCGACTCCGCGCCGGTAAAGGCATACTCGTCGATCAGCCGGGTCCAGATCCGGTGTGCGGTGTGCCGTTGCTTCCTGGGGGCCTCCTGATCCGCACGTAGCCAGCCGTCGATAATGGGGGCAACCGGATCCATCATCCGGCAGGCCGGCTCGTGGTTCCGGCGATACGTTGGCTCCCGCCCTGCCAAGACCTTGCGAATCGTCTGGCGGGTATGACCCGTGTCGCGGGCGATCTGGTGAATGCTCTTCTGGTACACTCTGGACGCTGTCCTGATGAGCTCGTACTGATCCATCCCTAACACTCCTTTCCCTCCCTGTCTCTGGTGTGGGGTGCCTCCAACACACACGAAACAGTGAGCGTATCAGGGTGGGTCCTTTTTGCTCGATCATTGCCGCCTCAGGTGGGTCCCTTTTATGTTATCGAAATCAGCTGGCACTCGAACCGATTTTCGAAGCCGACTTCGATGACGCGGCGTATGGGTACCGGCCGAAACGAAGCGCGCTCGATGCGGTACAGCGAGTCCACAAGGCCATTGATGAGGGGCACACCGAAGTCGTAGACGCCGATTTGTCCCAGTACTTCGATACGATCCCGCACCCAGCACTCATGCGATGTGTGGCACGCCGCATCAGCGATGGGAAGATGCTGCATCTGATCAAGATGTGGCTGAAAGCGCCGGTCGAAGCGACTGACGAGCGGGGGCGTCGGGCGGGAAGAAGGCGACCCGAGGAACCCCGCAGGGCGGGGTGGCTTCGCCACTGTTGGCGAACATCTACATGCATCGCTTCATCAAGGCGTTTCGCACGTACGGTCTGGACCGTCGGTACGGAGCGGTGTTGGTGACCTACGCCGATGATTTCGTCGTCCTCTGCCGGCACGGGGCCGGCGAGGTCGTCGAGACGACTCGGCGGTGGATGGCCAGTATCGGGCTCGTGCTGAACGAGCATAAGACGCGCGTGTGCAACGCACGATGTGAGTCCTTCGATTTTCTCAGCTACACGTTCGGTCCGATGTACTCGCCGCGAACCGGCGGACGCTACAACGGTGCGCAGCCGTCAAAGATGGCTGTCGCCTGTATCAGGGAGACCATCCGACAACAGCTGCGGCCCGGCAACCAGGCGCCATGGGAAGAGGTGGCCCGTGACCTGAACCGCGCCGTGCGGGGCTGGGCGGCCTACTTCTGCTATGGTTCGGTAGCGAAGGCGCGACACAGTGTGGCGCTGCATCTGTACTCCACGGTCCGTCGCTTTCTGCGCCGGCGGCACAAAGTGGCCGGGTCTGGATACCGGCAGTTTCCTATCCAAGATGTCTTTGGTAAACTGGGCGTTCTGTCTCCCGCCTCCTGTCGGCGGCGGATACCTGCGCATGTCTTCACGTGAAACCCGTCCGAGAGCCGGATGCGGGAAATCCGCACGTCCGGTTCGATGAGCGGGGCAGAGAAACGGAGCGATGGGCTTCTCGGCGAGAGTGACAACGAAAGACGCCGCTCGCATCAGGCGCCGCCGGCCCTGTACGTCACCGTGCTCTTCCTCGACTCTACCACCTACCCCCCTTTAATAAATTAGTACTCAGAGCATTCAAGAGCTTGCACCCCCCTTTCGCAAAGGGGGGCACGGGGGGATTTGAACCATCTGGAAATCCCCCTCAATCCCCCTTTTTCAAAGGGGGAGGTTATTTGAGATGTTGTGTAAGGGTGCAATCTATTAAGTGCTCCTAATAAGTAGAGGGCGGGGAGGAGAACACATCATGATAGCTGAAACGATTAAAGCAGCCCAGGGAATCCCGGTCGTCCTCCGGGCTCCTTCGATGTCTTGGGGTGAGACCTTACATGAGGTTGGTTGCGGGCCGGGACTGGCAGCCAATCCGGATACGACCCTCGCTTTCAGGTGGACGCTTCGCGCATTCATGAAGGCCCGTGAGATAAAACGCCTTGCATGCAACCTTCTCCTCGCGTGATTCATGTCTGCCATGGTAGTCAGGTCCTCAGTGCGCCGGCCACTCAGGGGATACGGCGGGGCTGCAACCGCATGCCTTGCCCTGGCCGTTCTTGCCAATGCGTTTACGGTCTATTATGTGACTCAAGAACGCTACGTCTATTTCTGGGACACGTCTCATTATTGGTTTCGGCACCGCGATCTTACCGCATCACTCGCGCAGCATCCCATCGCGACGCTCAGCTTGCTGATCGACTCGGTTCGGAGAGACGACTACAATTCGTTGCCGGTGCTGCCGCTGGTTCCATTAGGATGGGTGTTCGGAACTGGGCGTCTTCCGTACATATTGGCGATCACGAATGTCTTTCTGGTGCCGGCTGCGCTTGTCATGGGTCTTCTGACGCAGCGGCTATTTTACTCGTATTCCCCCCGGCGGCCTTGCTCGCCTTTCGTATTAGCCACCGGGAGCATCCTCATGCTCCATATGCTATGGGTTGCTGCGCTGCAGGGGCATCCCGACGCGGCGGGGTGTGTGGTTATCGGAGGCATCTTGCTGCTCCACTTCGCGAAGCCGCTGGCCGAACAGGGCTTGGGTAGGCTGGTCGCGACGGGACTCCTGCTGTGCCTTCTCGTTCTACTCAGACGCTGGTATGCTTTTTGGGTGGTGGCGTTCTTTCCGGCGCTCGTTGTCGCGCACGGCATTGACATTTATCAGCGGCATGGCATCGCCTGGCGCCATTATCTGACTGCCGGCTGCAACGCGATGATTATCGGGCTGATCTTCGCCCTGACCCTGTTCGGGCTCGCTACGCCATTTGCGTTGAAGGCCGTACAAACCGAACATTCCGACATCTATTCGGCTTACCGGTTCAACAATTCCTTGTTCGAGGTGGCGAGAGATGTGGCCCATAGATTCGGTTGGGTTAAAATTGCCGTCGCTTTAGCGGGACTTGCCTGGCTTATCGTCCGTAAGGATACGCGGGTTGTGGGCAGCTGTCTGCTCGTGCAGTTGTTCACCGCCTTGGCGCTGTTTATACGAACCCAAGATTTCAGTATGCAACACTATTATCTGCTGATTCCGAGTATCGCCGCAGGCATCGCAGTAGTCGTCGTCGGCCTCTGGGAGCGGATGCTGAATGGCTTGTGGCGGGTCGCTTCCGTCGGGCTTGTGCTCGCTGCGCTATCGGCAAGTTCCGTTGCGGCCTTTGTGCTGGGGGCGGCCGGTATTACGGACTATCTCGGCAGTGTATACCCACTATGGCGCGCCTACCCGCTGGTCAGGAATGACATCGATATACTGGAAAACCTCGTGGCGCGCGTGGAAGCGCTGGAGCTGAAGCAACCGGGCAGCACCTATGTGTTGGCCAACTCCGTTGTCCTCAATTCAGGTATCTTTCAGAACGCCTGCCGGCTTGGTCCACGCCCTCGATTGTTTTGTGATCGTATCCTCAATACGCATGATGTCGACAAGCGAGACGGGTTTCCGCTCCCGATCCTGGAAGCGACATACATTGTTGCTGCCAGTCCCACGCAATACCATTTGCGTCCCGAAGACCAGCGCGTTGTCGGTGTCTTGGTGCGAGAGGTCATCGAAGGCCGCGGTATCGGCGCATCCTTTCAGCGTCTGCCCGGCGAGTTCATCCTTGACAACGGGGTTACTGCGTGGATCTATGCGAAAGTGCGCCCGTTCGAAAGATCCGACCTCAACGCCCTCAAAGATGAGTTCAACGGATATTATCCCGGCAGAGCGCACCTCTTCTCGGTGTCCTAGACGAGTAAGAAAGGTCGGACTGTTCACCATGACCCCTACAGTATCCATCGTTCTCCCGGTCTTCAACGAGGCGCAGACGCTGCCGGCGCTATATGCGCGGCTTGCAGGGGTCATGCGCCGGTTGGGCGAGTCATACGAGCTGGTCTTCGTGAGCGATGGAAGCCGGGACGGCAGTCTCGAGTTGCTGAAAAAGTTGGCGGCTGAGGATTCTCAGATAAAGGTGGTCAGCCTGTCGCGGAACTTCGGCTATCAGATGGCGATCACTTGCGGGCTGGATCGCGCTCGCGGGGCCGCCGTCATCGTCATGGATGCCGATCTTCAAGATCCGCCGGAGTTGATCCCGATGCTGATCGAGAAGTGGCGTGAAGACTACGATGTCGTCTACGCAGTTCGCGAGCAGCGCCAGGGAGAAAGCCTGTTTAGGCGGGCGACGGCGGCGCTGTTCTATAGGCTGATTCGCAGACTGTCGCGCATCGAGATCCCGGCCGACACGGGGGACTTCCGGCTGCTCAGCCGGCGCGCCGTAGAGGCGTTGCGAGCGACCACCGAGCGTAACCGCTTTGTGAGGGGGCTGGCGAGTTGGATCGGCTATCGACAGACCGGTGTGCGGTTTGTCCGTGAGGAACGGGCCGCCGGCACGACCAAGTATCCATTCAGGAAGATGCTGAAGTTTGCCATCGACGGCATCACCTCCTTCTCGTTTGTCCCACTGCAGATGGCCACCTACTTTAGCTTCCTGATCTCCGGCGGGAGTTTTCTTTACATTGTCCATGCGGTGCTCCAGAAGCTATTCACGGATCGGCCGGTAACCGGCTGGACGTCGCTGATCGTGGCGATGCTCTTCCTTGGCGGCGTCCAGTTGATTACGCTGGGAATAATCGGCGAATACATCGGGCGCATCTGCGAGGAGGTCAAGCAGCGACCGCTCTACCTGGTCGATGAAATGATCGGGTTTGAGTCGGAATCGAGGGAAGGGTCAAACTTATGAGTCGAACCGAACGCGTGCACCGGCGAAGAGCGTACCGCATTGCGGAGTCGTTTCATGACGAGTGGGCCTGCTCGATCAACCTGAATGATGTACGTACGCCTGAATTGTTCGAGTCAGAGCCCGCCATTGGGAAAGGGACATCGCCAACAGTGGTTCTGTGGGGATGTTAGCCGGTATCCTAAGTCTGGGCACTATCCCCTATCCGATGTTTGGTTCTCGACCTTCGTATGAGCTTATTTTATAATAACGTGTGTAATATGATTATGCATACTTCTGAACAGGAGGTGTAATGCCAAAATTGTTGTCCGTCACTGAGGTGGTTCGCCACTTTTCAGAGCTTATCAGTCGGGTTCGCTTCTATGGAGAGCGCATCGTCCTGACCAAGGGCGGTAAGCCGGTAGCCGAGCTTCGACCAACCCTGGAGGCGTCCGGAGTGCGTTCCGGAGATCTCCCCAGCTTTTTTGCTCAGCTCCCGCACCTTGGTATGGAGGAGGCAGCCAGGTTCGCTGAGGATCTGGACGCAGCCCGTCGCATCCTGACCTCCCCTACTGATCGATGGGCATCCTGATCGATCCCAGTCTCTTTATCGCGGCGGAACGGGGCTACTTGACCTTGGAGAAGGCCATTGCCGGTCAGGAGGACGAGCCGGTTGCTCTGAGCGCGATCACGGCGAGCGAGTTGCTCCACGGTGTCCACCGAGCGGTTGACCCTGCGCGCCGGCTCCAACGGGAGTAGTTTGTGGAAACGATCCTGCGTCGATTTCCTGTGGTCGAGTTCGACCTGGAGGCTGCTCGGATTCATGCCGGTCTTTGGGCACAGTTGGCAGCCGTGGGTAAGCGGGTCGGGGCCCACGACCTTATGATTGCTGCCACGGCTATGGCGCTTGACTTCCAGGTTGCCACTGCGGACGCCCGCGATTTTCCCCAGATCCCCAACCTTCGACTCCAGCTTTGGCGAATGTCATGACGATGCTTTTGATCGGCGCGGATGGGCAGTTGGGAAGCGAGTTGCGGCAGGCGTTCAGCGATCGTGATCTGGTGCCGCTGACGCATGCCGAGCTCGAACTGACCGACCGGACGCAGGTGCGGGACGTGCTGCGCAAATACGGCCCACACCTGATCCTCAATACTGCCGCCTATCATCGAGTCGATGAGTGCGAAGACTTTGCCGATCGGGCATTTGCCGTCAACGCCATAGCGGTCAGGGATCTCGCCATCATTGCCAATGAGATTGGAGCGGCGCTCGTCCACTTCAGCACTGATTATGTCTTTGACGGAAAGAAGCTAACCCCTTACCATGAGGTCGATCCGCCGGGACCGCTGAGCGTCTACGCGACCTCGAAGCTCGCCGGCGAGTACTTCATCAAGGCTACGCTACCACAGCACTTCGTGATACGAACCTGCGGGCTATATGGCCAGGCAGGCAGCCGCAGCAAGATGGGGAATTTCGTTGAGACGATGCTCCGACTGGCGCGGGAAGGGCGTGAGATCCGCGTAGTGGGAGACCAGATCGTTACCCCGACAAGTGCCAACGAACTGGCCTTCAAGATCCGACAGTTAGTAGAAACCGACGCTTACGGGCTATACCACATGACGAATAACGGGGAGTGCTCATGGTATCAATTTGCCAAGATGATTTTTGAACTTTCTGGTGTCCAAGCCAATCTACATAAAACGACTGGTGCAGCATACGGTGCCCGCGCCGTTCGCCCCGCCTATTCTGTCCTGGACAACGCGAATCTGCGGTCGCTCGGCCTCGATGATCTGAGTGATTGGCGTAATGCACTGGAAGTATATCTGAGGAATCGAGTGTCGGAGACAAGCACATCATGACAGATCCTCGAGTGGCGGTCGGGATTATCAATTACGGGGATTACCGACATCTGCCCGGCTGTCTCGATAGCGTAAAACGGCAGAGTCTGAGCGCCGATCGGATTATTCTGCTCGATAACCACAGTCGCGCCGATGAGATTCGACCCATTGCTCATGCGTATCCCGAAATTCAGATCCTGGCGATACAGGAAAATCTTGGGTACAGCGGTGGGGCCAACCGCATCGTGAAGGAAGCAGACAGTTGTGACTACGTGATGCTCCTCAATCCAGATGTTGCTCTGGAGCCGCGATACCTGGAGGAATTGGTCCAGGCAATGGAGTCGATTCCAAACGTAGGCTCTGCTGGCGGTAAGCTCTGGCTCGGCGATTCTCAACTTAATGATGGGTTACGTGGTGAGGCGCCACGACGACTTGACACCACAGGCCACCTGATGTTTCGAAGCCGGCGGATCATCGATAGGGGGCATGGCGAGTGTGATGCGGGTCAGTATGACGCACCCGAAGAGATCTTCAGTGTCTGCGGGGCGGCCGTCCTCTATAGACGGTCGATGCTTGAGGATGTCCGGATTGATGGGGAGTATTTTGATGAGGATTTTTTCGCCTACAAGGAGGACGTCGATATCTGCTGGCGGGCCCAGTTGCTCGGCTGGACCGCTGTCTACCACCCCGCAGCAACCGCCCATCATCTGAGAGGATGGAAGCGCGGCGATGATCGGCGGCGCGTTCCATGGCTTAGGAAGTATCACTCCTTCAAGAATCACTTCCTGATGATGATCAAAAACGAACTCCCTGACCTCATACGGCGGGATGCCTTGCCGATTCTCTGGTTAGGGATACGCGCGGCAGCCTACGTCTCCCTCATGGAACCTGCCCTCTGGAAGTGCGTCCTGGATCTGAAGCAATATGTGCCCAGGGCTCGCTACAAACGTAAGATGATTATGGATCGCCGACGCGCCTCTATCGAGCAGATGGGCCGATGGTTCGTGTAGCGACATGAACTCGGCTGCGCGCGTGAGCGTACGTGGGACATGCGGCGGTGTGCGCGAGGCTATACGGCGATGGTGACTGAGGCAAAGATCGCGCTGATTCACGATTGGCTGACCGGGATGCGGGGTGGAGAGCGCTGCCTGGAGGTGTTCTGTGGGCTTTTTCCAACGGCGGATATCTTCACTTTGCTGCATGTGAGGGGAAGCGTATCGAAGACTATCGAAGAACGGCTTATTAGGACGTCAACGATCCAGGCGTTGCCTTTTGCCGCTACTCGCTATCGCTACTATCTGCCCCTTTTCCCGTGGGCTATCGGACGGTTCAATCTGGACGAGTACGATCTGATCCTGTCGAGCAGCCACTGTGTGGCGAAGGGGATCAGGCCTCCGCCACGGGCGCTGCATATCGCCTATCTCTTCACGCCCATGCGCTACATCTGGGACATGCAGGCAGCCTATATGGGTGCTGGACAGATGGACCCGATGTCGAGACTTATGTTGCGCGCCATCTCTGAGCGCTTGCGGCGGTGGGATATCGCGGTCAATACCCAGGTCGATCATTTTGTCGCCATCTCTCATTATGTGGCGGATCGGATCCGGCGCTACTACGGGCGGGAGGCGACCGTCATCTATCCTCCGGTCGAAACCGCGCGCTTTCATATCGCCGAGCGAACAGACGACTACTACCTGGTAGCGGGGGCCCTTGCGCCGTATAAGCGGGTTGATTTGGCGATCGAGGCCTTTAATCGCCTGCAGCGACATCTGGTGATCGTGGGCGAAGGTCAGGAAGGGGGTCGCCTGCGTCGTATAGCCGGTCCCACCATCGAATTTTTGGGATGGCGATCGGACCGCGAGGTTGCCGACCTTCTGAGTCGCTGCCGTGCGCTGATCTTTCCGGGTGAGGAGGATTTCGGGATTCTTCCGGTCGAGGCCATGGCGTGTGGACGTCCGGTAATCGCGTATGGGAAGGGTGGCGTTACGGAAACGGTAATGCCGTTAAACTGTTCAATGTTCAATACTCAACGTTCCGAGTTAAAAAACTCTCTCAACTTAGAACCTAGAACCTTGAACCTTGAACCCGGAACCCCGACCGGTGTCTTCTTCTATGAGCAAACCGTCGAGGCGTTGATGCAGGCCATCGATCTATTTGAGCGGTCGGCCGATCAGTTTGATCCGGAGGCGCTTCGAGCATATAGTTTAAGCTTCGATCGCTCGATCTTCGAAAAGCAGATTGCGACCTTTATTGATGAACGCTTCGAGGACTGGAATCGTGGGGGGCGTCGCCGCAGGCCATGCTGAAGCGCCATAGCCAATTTATCGAAAGCTTGATGTTGCTTGCAGACCTGCTGGTAATCAGCGCCAGTTGGCTCGTTGCGTACCATCTCCGCTTCTACTGGGGTCCGATCCTGGTCTACCACGACATTCCTGACATTCGCCCATACCTCTTGCTGCTGGGTCTCATCGTCATCGTCTGGGGCATCGCCTTTAAGGCCTTCGGGTTGTATCGTCCGAAGCGAATCTCCTCGCGCATCGCCGAGGTGAGGGACATTGCACAGGCCTGTACCCTTTCGGTCCTGATCCTGATTGCGGCAACCTTCTTTCTCAAGCAGTTCGAGTTCTCTCGGATCGTGATCCTCTATTTCTGGGTCTTCAGCATTGTGTCGGTCAGTCTGGTCAGAAGTTCCTTTCGCGAGGTTCTGCGCTTTATGCGGCGCAAGGGGTATAACCTCCGCCATATCCTGATTATCGGAGAGGGAGCACTGGCACAACATGTCATCGAGAGGATTCGTGCCTGCCCGGAGCTGGGCCTTCGCATTATGGGGCTGATGGTCGGCGATCCGAAGATGGTGGGGGGGGAACTGGAGGGGGTGCGAGCCCTGGGTACCTATGAGCAGGCGGGAGAGATCGTAGAGGAGCTGGCTATCGACAGGGGGTTTATCGCCATTCCGCTCGAGACCTACGGGCGAATGGAGGGAATCCTTCAAAGCCTGGAGGAGGGGATCGTAGCCATCAACGTGGTTCCGGACCTCTACCAGTACATGACGTTGCGGGGAGGGGTCGAGGAGTTCAACGGTCTTCCCGTGGTCAGACTGCAGGATTCGCCTACGTATGGTTGGAGTGTAGTCGGGAAGAGAGTCATGGATATCGTATTGTCGAGTGTAGTCCTCCTATTGACCGGACCGTTGCTGCTTCTCCTTGCGGCGATCATTAAATGTACATCACCCGGTCCGGTTCTCTATCGTCAGGAACGGATGGGTCTGGACGGCAAAACCTTCCCGATGCTGAAATTTCGATCGATGCGTCCCGATGCAGAAGATGATACCGGTCCGGTGTGGGCTGCGCGTGGGGACGAGCGTCGAACAGGGGTTGGCGCCTTGATTAGACGCACGTCGCTTGATGAATTGCCGCAACTGTTCAATGTCCTGAAAGGGGAGATGAGCCTCGTTGGTCCCAGACCGGAACGGCCGGTCTTTATTGAGGAGTTTCGAAAACAGATCCCTCGATATATGCTCCGGCACAAGGTGAAGGCAGGTATCACCGGGTGGGCTCAAGTCAATGGGTGGAGGGGTGACACCTCAGTTGAGAAACGGATTGAGTGCGACCTGTTTTACATCGAGAACTGGTCATTGTTCTTCGATCTGAGGATCTTGTTCATGAGTCTCTGGAGGGGGTTTATCCACAAGAATGCCATGTAGGGAACTATGGTGTAAGGTGAAGGGTCTGGGATGGAGTACACACTCTACTCAACCCTTTCTCCTATACCAGATACTCGGTCTTTCAAGGGAGATCTCATGAAAGTACTGGTAACGGGTGGGGCCGGTTTTATCGGATCGCATATTGTGGATGCGTTGGTGAACGAGGGTCATGACGTTGCAGTGGTCGATGACCTTTCGATGGGGAAACGAGAACAGGTCCACCCTTCGGCACGGTTCTATCAGGCGGATATCCGCAACCGTCAGGCGCTGGAGGAGGTCTTTCGAGTCGAGCGCCCGGAGGTAGTCAATCATCATGCGGCCCAGGCCGACCTGCGTCGATCAATGACTGAGCCGTCGTTCGATGCCTCCGTCAATATTGTCGGCTCCCTTAATCTGCTTGAGTTTGCCATGACCCACAAGACAAGAAAATTTGTGAACATCTCGTCGGGGGGAGCGGTCTATGGCGAACCCCAGCGGCTGCCGGTTGATGAACTTCATCCGATTCATCCGATGTCCGTCTATGGAGTAAGTAAGTATGCCGTCGAGCAGTATCTGCGCCTCTTCAATAAGTCCGGGTTAGATTATACGACCCTGCGGTACGCTAATGTCTATGGGCCGCGGCAGAACCCGAAGGGCGAGGCGGGGGTCGTGGCGATCTTCAGCCGACAGATGCTTGCCGGCGAGCGGTCGACGATTTTCGGCGACGGCACCAAGACCCGAGATTACGTCTACATCGATGATATTGTCAGAGTGAACCTTCTGGCGATGACCGAGAAGCGAGCTGCAGGTCGAAGCTATAATGTGGGGTTGGGGTGCGAGGTGAGCGATCGACAGATCTTTGAGGCGGTACGTGGGGCGGTGGGCGCCACTCTGGAACCGATGCTTGCCTCCAAACGACCCGGAGAGATCGACAGGATTTGTCTGGACGCCTCGTTGGCCAAGACAGAGCTGGGCTGGGAGCCGACCGTTTTTCTTAAAGAAGGCATTGCACGCAGTGTGGCGTTTTATCGGGTGGACGGATCCTGTCGCGTACGAGAAAGCCGTTGAATTTGCCAGCAATTTCGGCTACTCTCGCATAGCATAGGTGTTCGGCATGAAGGTGTGATCAGAAGGAGTACAGCGATTCGATATCGACAGATTGTGACACGGTTTTCCCAGAAGCGATTCCTTGTCCTCGGAGATATTATGGTGGACGAGTATATCTGGGGAAGCGTGTCGCGGCTTTCCCCGGAGGCCCCGGTTCCGGTGGTAGAGGTCAAGGCCGAAAGCTTCCGCCTGGGAGGAGCGAGCAATGTTGCTGCCAACATCCAATCCTTGGGCGGTAGTGCGGTCCTGGTAGGGGTCGTCGGCAGCGATCTTCCAGGAGAGCGCCTGATCCAGGAGATCGAGGCTGCCGGAATGAAAAGCGATGGGGTGGTGATAGACCGTACGCGCCCGACCACCATCAAGACCCGCGTGGTAGCAGGTAGCCAGCAGATCGTCCGATTCGACCGGGAAAGTATAGCTGATCTTTCGAAGGAGGCGGCAGATCGGGTACTCGAGATGGTGACGACGCAGCTCGCTGACGTGGATGCCGTACTCATCTCGGATTACGCCAAGGGAGTGATCTGCAAGCGGATCGCACGACAGATCATCTCTCTTGCACGGCGCTGTCGAAAAATCGTGGTCGTTGATCCGAAGGTGCATCATTTTTCCCTCTATAAAGGGGCTACAGTGATCACCCCCAACCATCACGAGGCCTTGGCGTTCGCTCGTCTTCCCGCGTGGGGACAAGAGGATCTCCTTGCCGTTGCCGGCAAAGAGCTGCTCCAGAAACTTGAGGTTCAGGCCATACTAGTCACTCGAGGAGAGGCCGGGATGTCGCTCTTTGAGGATGGACGTGCGACCCATATTCCGGCGGTTACGAAGGAGGTTTACGATGTCACGGGAGCGGGGGATACTGTTTTGGCAGCCCTTGCGATGGCCATGGCATCCGGTGCCTCTCTGCGAGAGGCGGCCTTCATCGCCAACCATGCCGCTGGTGTCGTAGTGGGCAGGGCCGGGACGGCAACGATCAGCCGGGAAGAGTTGCTCACTGCGCTCAAGGCCAGTACGAAGTATGACCCCCCCACTTCTTCTTCCCCCTCGGATGGAGGACGGTAAGGGAGGTATGCGAGGAACCATGCCGACGAAATTCATCTTTGTGACTGGCGGAGTGCTCTCCTCGCTTGGCAAGGGCTTGGCCTCCGCATCGATCGGCTGTTTGCTGGAAAGCCGAGGCATCAAGGTCACCATCCTGAAATGCGATCCCTATATCAATATCGATCCCGGGACCATGAACCCCTTCCAGCATGGGGAGGTGTTCGTGACCGATGACGGCGCTGAAACCGATCTTGACTTGGGCCATTACGAGCGGTTTACCGACCATGTCATGACCAAAGCCAACAATGTGACTACGGGACAAATCTACCACTCGGTTATTACGAAGGAGCGACGCGGGGACTATCTGGGTGCCACGGTTCAGGTCATCCCTCATATCACCGACGAAATCAAGCGCTCGATCCACCGGGTGGCGCCGGGCGTAGATGTGGTGATCGTTGAGGTCGGCGGGACGGTCGGCGATATCGAGAGCCTTCCATTCCTCGAGGCCATTCGGCAGTTCAGAGGCGATGTCGGACGGGAGAACGTACTGTATATCCACTTGACGCTGGTGCCGTATATCGGGCCGGCCGGCGAGCTGAAATCGAAGCCCACCCAGCACAGCGTGAAAGAGCTGCTCCAGATTGGGATTCAGCCGGATATCCTGCTGTGTCGGACGGACCGGCTGCTCCCAAAAGACCTGAAGGCCAAGATTGCGCTGTTCTGCAACGTCTCCGAAAAGGCGGTCATCACCGCGAAGGATGTCGACAACATCTACGAGGTGCCGCTGGTGCTGCGAAGTGAGGGGTTGGATACGATCATTGTCGAGATGCTCGGCCTACCGCAGAGCGAGGCCGACCTAAACGACTGGGAGATAATGGTTCGGAGGGTCAAGGAACCGAGGGCCAGTATCACGATTGCGGTCGTTGGGAAATACCTTGAGCTCAAAGACTCGTATAAGAGCCTGACAGAGGCTATCATCCACGGCGGCATTGCCAACGACTGTCAGGTTCATATCAAGGCGGTCGATGCAGAGATGGTGGCATGTGATGGTCCGAAGGAGCATCTGCGCGATGTCGCAGGTATTCTGGTTCCCGGGGGCTTTGGAAGCCGAGGCGTAGAGGGGAAGATTGCAGCCATTGCCTTTGCTCGAGAAGAGCGAATCCCGTTCTTCGGGATCTGCCTGGGGATGCAGTGTGCGGTTATCGAATTTGCCAGGCATGTGTGCGGCCTGCAGGGCGCCAATAGTCGCGAGTTCGATCCGAACTCCACTGACTTGGTCATTGATCTCATGCCTGAGCAGCGTGGGATCACCAGCTTGGGGGGGACCATGCGGCTGGGGGCGTACCCGTGCCGGATCGTCTCGCCGTCTGTTGCCCACCAAATCTACGGGACCACTGAGATCAGTGAGCGCCACCGTCATCGCTATGAGGTCAACAACGACTACCGGGATATTTTGGTACGCCACGGAATGCGACTATCCGGGTCCTCACCGGACAATATGCTGGTGGAGCTGATCGAACTTTCGGAGCATCCATGGTTCGTTGGCAGCCAATTTCATCCGGAGTTCAAGTCGCGCCCCAGGCGACCTCACCCGCTGTTCCGCGAGTTCATTAAGGCTTCGCTGCGACATCAGGAGACCAGGGTATAGAAGACAAGGTATAGAGTTGAGGGTGAAAAGGTCGAAGCGAGACCCCCCTACACCCTGAACCCTGCGCCCTCTATCGTATGACACTCACAAAACAGGTACAGATCGGCAAGGTGACGCTGGGCGGTGGAGCGCCGCTTCTCTTGGTAGCCGGTCCATGCGCCATCGAGAGCGAGGATCACCTGCTGAGAATCGGTGAGGCGATTCAGACGATCTGTGAAGCGTGCCAAATCCCCCTCGTTCTCAAGTCCTCCTACGATAAGGCAAATCGGTCGTCAGGTCGGTCATTTCGCGGTCCTGGCCTGCATGAGGGGCTTCGCATTCTGGAACGTGTGAAGGCAAGGTTGGGCGTCCCCGTTACGTCCGATGTACATGACGTGAATCAAATATCCGCCGCATCGGAGGTATTGGATATCCTTCAGATCCCAGCCTTCCTGTGTCGTCAAACCGACCTTCTGCTGGCTGCTGCGAGGTCCGGCAAGCCGATCAATGTAAAGAAGGGGCAATTCCTCTCGCCGTGGGATGCCGGCAATATCGTTGAAAAGCTCACGGCTGCCGGTGCGGAGGCGATCGTGCTGACCGAACGGGGAAGCAGCTTCGGCTACAATAACCTGGTCGTCGATATCCGCTCGCTCCCCGTTATGCGCAGCTTCGGCTACCCTGTCCTGTTCGATGCCACCCACAGCTTGCAACTGCCTGGCGGTGCAGGTGACGCCTCTGGGGGGCAGCCCCACTTCATTCCCTACCTCACGCGGGCCGCTGTAGCGGCAGGGGTCGATGGACTCTTCATAGAGGTCCATCCAGACCCGGCCCATGCGCCCAGCGATAACGGAAGTATGCTTCGGCTTGATGCGCTTGTCGGACTGCTGAACCAAGTGCTGGAGGTTCAACGGGCAGTTGCGCCGTATGTCAACTGAAACCCTATACCCTACCCCCTGATTCCGACTGATATGCAGACGCCTTGGCAGCTGTTCCTTCGTGTGCTCCGGTATGCCACTCCTTACCGGGCACGGATCATCCTCGCCGTCGTCTCCCTGATACTGATCGCGATACTGAATGCGGTCTCTATCGGTTCGCTCCAGCCTATCTTTGATGGTCTCTTTGCTGCAGAGGGCGGAGGGGCAGGGATCAGCCTGCCGAGTCCGATCATGGCCGTACTTGGACAGCAGTTAGTCCAATTCCAGGCGTTCCTGCAGGCTCATCGGATCAGCACGCTGACCTTTATCGGAGGGGCCCTCTTTCTGATCTTTCTGGCAAAAGGGACCCTTATCTATATTCAGCAACTGCACACGCGATATGTGGCCGAAGCGATTCAACGAGACATCAGAAACGATCTGTATGCGCATCTACACACGCTGCCGCTCGGATTTTTCAGCCGTCGCTCGACAGGCGAGATCATGTCCCGTTTTAGCGCTGATGTCGAAGGCCTTGGCGACGCCGCGACCAACCTGTTTCGCAACGCCCTGAAAGAGCCGTTCAATATCATCGGACTGATCGTGCTATTGTTCCTGATCAAGTGGCAGCTTGCGCTCCTTTCATTGCTCGTTCTGCCGATCGCGATCCTCCCAATCGTACAGTTCGGATCCAAGATCCGTCGGAGAGGCACTCTGGTCCAGGAAGGGCGCGCCGAGCTGAACACGATTCTGCAGGAAACGATCTCCGGCGTCAGGATCGTCAAGGCCTTTGGTATGGATGAGTATGAGCGAAGACGGTATCGAGATGCCGGCGATCGAGTTTTTGGAGCCGTCTTGCGGATCTCGAGGGTCGATGCGCTGACCTCGCCGGTCCTTGAGGTGCTCGGATCTGTGGGTATTGTTGTTGCGATCTGGGTTGGTGGATATCTCGTCTTTTCTAAAAGTCTAACCCCTGGGGCGTTTATGGCCTTCCTCGGAGCGCTGGCCTCCCTCTATCAACCCGTCAAGAGAATCAGCCAGATCAACAATAATATTCAGCGTGGAATGGCCGGTGCTACGCGGGTCTTCGAGATTATGGACCTTCGTTCCGATCTGATCGAGCAACCCAACGCCGTCACGCTTGGACGGATGCAGGAAGGGGTACGATTTCATAACGTCGCCTTTTCCTATGAACCCGATCGAACCGTCCTGCGCGGTATCAGTTTTGGCGTCAAGCTCGGTGAGATTGTGGCGGTCGTTGGCAGCAGTGGAGCTGGTAAAAGTACCTTGGTCAACCTGATCCCACGCTTCTACGATCCGACGGAAGGATTCATTGCCATCGATGGGGTGAATATTACGCAGGCGACCCTGCAGTCGCTACGCGCACAGATGGGGATCGTGACCCAGGAGACGATCCTGTTCGATGATACTATCTTGAACAATATCGCCTACGGGCAGCCTGACGTCGCCCAGGATCTTGTGAGAGAGGCAGCCAGGATCGCCAACGCCGAGGAGTTCATTCAGGCGCTTCCAGCACAGTACGAGACCAGGATCGGTGAGCGTGGGGTGCGTCTGTCAGGCGGAGAGAAACAGCGGATCGCCATCGCAAGGGCGATTCTTAAGAATCCGCCGATCCTGATCCTGGACGAGGCGACGTCGGCCCTTGATGCGGAATCGGAGCGTCTGGTCCAGGAGGCGCTGGATCGGCTGATGCGGAACCGAACGACCTTCGTCATTGCGCACCGGCTGTCCACCGTCATTCGGGCCGATAAGATTCTGGTGCTGGATGGCGGGTGTTGTGTTGAGCAAGGAACACACTCGGAGCTTATGGCGAAAGGCGGGGTCTATTGCCGACTTTATAATACGCAGCTTGCTTGGGCTTGAGGTCACGATGGCCGATCTCACCGCAATGGTCAATCTGCGCGCCGAGTCTCCTATCGGCTTGGGCAGAGTGGCGAGGAAGCACGGCGAAGTTAGATGAAAGTCGCGCTGGTTAGACACAGCTATGGGATGGGAGGAGCGGAGCAATCTATTGCGTATCTGGCGAGCGAGCTCAGGGCACGAGGTCATGAGACCCATCTCTTTGCTCATCACGCTGTCGGGAACGATATGTACGGGATGGTCTTCCATCGGGTTCCCGTCATCCGGGGCGCTTCCGTCCTCAAAATCCTTAGCTTTGCGTTGAACTCCGCCTCCCTTTTGAAGAAGGAATCATTCGATATTGTTCACAGCTTTGAACGGACGTTCTATCACGATCTGTATCGCGCGGGAGACGGCTGCCATCAGGAGTGGTTGTTGAGCCGCCATCGAGCATCCCCGTTGCATCGGCCTCTGGATGCGATCAACCCCCGCCACCGCGCTATCCTTGCCATGCAGCGCCGGATTTTCACTCCGGGATGTTCCAGACGGGTGATTGCGAACTCCATGAAGACCAAGCGAGAGATCATCCGTCATTATGACTATCCGGAGGACCGTATTGTCGTCGTCTATAATGGGGTCGATTCGGATCGTTTCCATCCGTGGAACCGAGAGCGGTTGCGCGCGCCGGCACGCACGGTTCTGGGACTTACCCCGGATGATCTGGTCCTCCTTTTTGTAGGCTCAGGATTCGAACGGAAGGGGCTGAGCAGTTTCTTGAAGGGAGCGGCCTGGGCATTCTCCAGACATCCGAAGATCCCTATGAAGCTGATCGTAGCCGGTAAGGGTAATCCCCGATCCTACCTGGCGTTGGCTCGGACACTTGACCTGCATGAGCGGGTACACTTTGTCGGAGCCTGGACGGCGACGGAGGAGCTGTACGCGGCGGCTGATGCCTGTGTCCTTCCCACCCTGTACGATTCCTTTGCGAATGTTACGCTTGAGGCGGCGGCGGCCGGTCTGCCTATTCTAACGACTCGTCATAACGGCGCATCGGAACTGATTGAAGACGGACGAAGCGGCCTGATCGTCGACGATCCGACGAACTGCTCGGAGATGGGTGAGCGGGTCCTGGAGTTATTCGACGCGGAACGGAGGCATATGTTGGGCGGAGCAGCTCGAGAGATGGCCGTACAATTTCCCGTGTCCAGGTATGCGCAAGGGACATTACAGGTCTACCGGACGATTCTGGAAGAGAAGGTATGCTAACGAAGGCGACGGCGCACGACGGGAAGACGGAAAGTCGGGTAAGCTATCCCGACGCGATCTTCACACTTGGCCTCAGTATCATGATCCTCTCCTTGCCCCTTTCCGAGGCATTGAAGAATGTCGGGTATGCCATGGCCGTAGTGGGATGGATTGTGAAGAGGATCGTCAAGCGCGATTTTTCAGTTCGTATGACGTCGTTCGGAGTTGCTCTGTGCGTGTATCTCCTCGTATCGCTGCTGAGCGCTACATTTGCCGTCGATCAACGGGAGGGACTGCGGGGAGCGTGGGATGTGTTCCGTCCCCTTTCATTGTTCGTGATGATGGTCAACGATGTGGAGACTCGCTCCAGAATTCGCCTGTATCTTCTACTTTTTATCATCTCCACTGTGATCGGTGTCGTCTGGGGTCTGTTCGACAACCTCAGCGGCCATAATGTCCGTCTGCAGATCAGGTCACTCGGCTATCCTATCCACACCGCGACCTATCTGGTGATGATGCTTGCGCTGTTGATCAGTCTGTTGCTCCTGATGGAATGGTCTGCCCGCGTGAAGATGCTGATTGGGACCATCACCGGGGCGACGGTACTGGCGCTCTTCTTGACCTATTCGAGGGGAGGATGGTTCGCCTTTGCGGCCTGCCTGTTGTTCCTTTCGATCTCTCTCAAGCAGTGGAAGCCAGTTGTCGCCGTCGTTATGCTCGTCACAATGATCCTGCTTGGCCTTCAGGTTACGGGGAGGTTGTGGACCAGACAGATCGTCATGCTCGCTCACCTTGACCAGGATGACAACACATCGCAGCGATTGCTCATGTGGCGCGCATCGATCCTTAGTATGAAGGAACGCCCACTTCTTGGCATCGGTCCCAGAAACTTTAAGAACCTCGATCATGAGCGATATGGTATATCCCGCCGCTTTAACGACGCTCATAGCCTGTTTTTCAACACACTGGCGGAACGGGGCATTCTGGGGTTTCTTGCGCTCATGGCCGTGTTAGTCTGCTATCTGCGTGAAGCAATCAGACTGAGACCGTTCAATGATATATTCGCGAAGGTTCTCTGGCATACGGCGACCGGCAGTTTCGTCGCCCTCGTTGTGGCAGGGATAGTCAACTTGACCCTGCATGCAGAAACGGCTATTGCGCTGTGTACGTTTATGGCGCTTGCGCTGGCTGCTGCGAAAGAGGCAACATCTGCCGCATGGCATGCTGCGCGAATGACGTGCGCACAGGGACAATAATGAATACGGTGATAAACGGGCTACCGGAGCGAATGCTCGGGCAGCCGCCAAAGCGAGTTGAAATCCCATGATGACCGATCGCGGGCGACAGGTACTGCAGATCGAGGCTGAGGCGATTCTGGCCCTGATTCCGAAGCTTGATGAACGGTTTGACCGGGCCGTGAAGATCCTGTGCGACTGTCGTGGCCGTGTCGTACTGACCGGTATGGGCAAGTCCGGCTCGGTCGCCCAGAAGATTGCTTCGACCCTGGCCAGCACCGGAACCCCCGCATTCTTCCTCCACCCCGCCGAGGGCGGACATGGCGACCTGGGGATGCTGGTCCGTGGCGATGTTGTGATCGCGGTGTCGAACAGCGGTGAAACCGATGAACTTGTCGGTCTGCTCCCTGCGATCAAACGACTTGGTCTTACACTCGTCGTACTGGTGGGCGATCCCGCCTCCACCCTTGCCAGACAGAGCGACGTGGCGATTGATGTGAGCGTGGCGCGAGAGGCCTGTCCGCTGGCATTAGCCCCGACTGCCAGCACCACCGCAGCGTTAGCCATGGGCGATGCACTTGCTGTGGTCCTGCTCGAACAGCGCGGTTTCACCGATGCTGACTTTGCGCTCCTGCATCCGGCCGGTAATCTGGGGCGGCGGCTGTTGTGGCGGGTCAGGGATCTCATGCATGTCGGTGAACAGCTTCCCATCATCACTCAGGATGCGCTGATGCGTGACGCGCTGACCGAGATTTCCGGGAAGCAGTTCGGAATGACCGCTGTGGTAGACGAAACCGGGATCCTCACCGGGATTATTACCGATGGCGACCTGCGGCGGGCGCTTCAACAGGGGATCGATCTGCTGCAGCGGCGGGTCATGGACTGCATGACGGCTCATCCCAGGACGATCGATAAGGATGCCCTTGCGGCCATGGCGTTGGAGGTGATGGAGCGGCATGCTATCACCTCCCTACTGATCGTGGACCACGCAGGGAGGCCGGAAGGGATCATCCATCTCCACGACCTCCTGAGGGCTGGAGTGGTATAGAGGCGATTAGCAATCAGCGCTCAGCCGAGTGTTGTCGGGTTACGCGGCGCTAACCCGACCTACGGCTCAGAGCCCCGAGACGCAATGGACGCAATAGACTTTTTCTGAGGAATTCCCATGTCTATCAATCAGAGGCTCCAGGAACAGGCAAAGGCGATACGTTTAATCGTGATGGACGTCGATGGCGTACTGACCGATGGACGAATCTTCTATAGCGCTGAGGGGGTAGAGAGCGAGGCCTTCTTTGTGCGAGACGGTCTGGGTATCCGCATGGCGCACGAAGCGGGGCTACTGACGGCGATCATTACAGGGCGAGTATCGGAGGCGGTGGCTCATCGCGCAAAGGAGTTAGGTATTACTGAGGTCCACCAGGGGGCCATGAATAAGCTCCAGGTCTATGAGGCCCTTCTTCAGCGATTTGGCCTGACCGACGAGGCGGTTGCGTATGTCGGTGACGATCTGAACGATTTGCCGGTGCTCGGTCGGGTTGGTCTCTCTGCGGCGCCGGCTGATGCCGACCCGACAGTCAGAACGAAGGTCGCCTTTGTGACGACGCAGGTCGGCGGTTGTGGCGCGGTCCGAGAGGTGATCGATCTGATCCTGAAGGCCCGGAGCCGATAGCGGCAGTGCAGCGCAGCGCTATGGCCGGTTTCTGGTGGGGGCAGCCGAGTAGTGGCTTTTTCTTGACAAGCAGACGAGGTATGTTACAGTGACCCGTCTGAGGCGGGGGAGTGCTGTTCGCAGACCCGCCGTCGTAGCAACAGCGCGTATTGTATAGAGTGGGAGGAGGATCGATTCATGCCGAAGTCGTATCTGTTCACGTCGGAATCAGTGACGGAAGGTCACCCCGACAAAATCGCCGACCAGATCTCTGATGCCATACTTGACGCTATCTTTACGCAGGACCCTTACGGCCGCGTTGCCTGTGAAACGCTGGTGACGACCGGTTTAGCCTTTGTGGCCGGGGAGATCAGCACCAAGTGTTATGTAGATATCCCAAAGGTCGTTCGCGAAACGATCAGAGACGTCGGCTATACGAGGGCCAAGTACGGCTTTGATCATGAAACCTGCGCCGTGATCAGCGCGATTCAAGAACAGTCGGCCGATATTGCCTTGGGGGTTGATATCCAGGGGGCGGGCGATCAGGGGCTCATGTTCGGCTATGCCAGCGACGAAACACCCGAGCTGATGCCGATGCCGATCATGTTGGCCCACAAGCTGGTGAGGCGGTTGGCCGAGATCCGGCGCACAGAGATCCTGGATTATCTCCGACCGGACGGCAAATCGCAGGTGACGGTCGAATATGTCGATGGAGTGCCGAATCGCATCGATACGGTGGTGATCTCGACCCAGCACAGCCCGGAGGTCTCGCTCAAGCAGATCCGGGAAGATGTAATTGAGCAGGTTGTCCTGCCGGTCCTTCCACCGGAGCTGGTAGACTTGGAGCGAATTCGTTATCACATCAACCCGACAGGCCGCTTTGTGATTGGCGGTCCCCACGGCGATACAGGACTGACCGGTCGGAAGCTGATCGCAGATACCTATGGCGGGGTTGGAAGCCACGGGGGCGGCGCCTTCTCCGGCAAGGATCCGACGAAGGTCGATCGATCCGGGGCGTACAATGCCAGGTATATTGCAAAGAATTTCGTGGCGGCCGGCCTGGCGAAGAAATGCGAGGTTCAGCTGGCCTATGCGATTGGCGTCGCCGATCCCGTATCGGTGTTGGTAGATAGTAAGGGGACAGGGACTATTCCGGATGAGGAGTTGATAAAAATGGTCCGGACGCACTTTGAGCTGACCCCGGCCGGGATGATCAAGGCGCTCGATCTTCGGCGCCCGATCTATAAGCAGACCGCCGCCTATGGCCATTTTGGTCGTACAGAACCGGATTTTACGTGGGAGAGAACCGATAAGGCCGAGGCGCTGAGACAAGACGCCGGCCGACTGGGAGCATAATTCACTCATGTATCGAATCGTCGTATGTATCGTTGTACTTCTGACCGTCGGCGCGGCCGAGGTCGTCAGGGGTCAGGAGCTGAAGACTGAGGAGCAGAAGACGTTTTACGCCCTTGGGCTCGCGCTTAGCCAGAGTCTCGGTTCGTTCAATCTTAGCGAGGCCGAGCTGGAGTTGGTGAAGTCAGGTCTCGCCGATGGGGTCCTGAATCGGACGCGGAAGGTCGAACTTCCCGCGTACACCAGCAAGATCCAGGAGTTGCAGGCGTCGCGTCAGGCCGCCACCGCTGCCGTCGAGAAGAAGCAGGGCCAGTCGTTCCTCGACAAGGCCGCTGCCGAGAAGGGCGTGACCAAGACGGCCTCTGGCGTGATCGTCACCATGCTCAAGCCCGGCTCCGGACCCTCGCCCGCCGCCAGCGACAAGGTGAAGGTGCACTACACGGGCACCCTGATCGACGGTACCGTCTTCGACAGCTCCGTGCAGCGTGGACAACCGGCCACCTTCCCGCTCAACGGAGTAATCAAATGCTGGACCGAAGGCGTCGTCACCATGAAGGTCGGCGGGAAGGCCAAGCTGGTCTGCCCTGCCGACGCGGCCTATGGCCTCCGGGGGTCGCCCCCGAACATCAAGCCGGGCGCCACGCTGGTTTTCGAGGTAGAACTGCTGGAGATCATGAAGTAATAGGAAAAATGGGAAAAATGGGGTCAGGTCTTGTTGTTTGCCGAGGTGTAGGTTATTGGAGTTCGCAGGAACCGCGCCTGCCACCGAGTGAGGTGTGCAAACTCCACCCCCGGAATCTTGAGTCTCCTGTATTGGCCACAGATCCCTGTCTCCCCCACGCTTACTTCACTATCCTAAATCGATACGTCTTGGACCGGCATCCTACTCACAAGGCAACCGGCGATCATCGATCGGAATGGATGGTGGATTTGATCAGAATACGCATCCTCAAAAGAAGCGCTGCTGAACCATGTATGGACCGAGCATGGACAGAGTGTGGACGCAGGCGACGGAGGGATAGGATTCTAGAGGCGATCTAATTGCCTATTAATAACGATAATGATCTGGCTTATAGGGACCATCTGGAGAGATTCCGATATACGTAGCCTGCTTGGGACTCAACCGGGTTAGCTTGATTCCCAGTTTTTCCAAATGCAATCGAGCGACCTCCTCATCCAGTTTTTTAGGTAAGGTATACACACCTATGGGTCGTGGATTGTTCCAAAGGTCGATTTGGGCCAGGACTTGGTTGGTAAATGAATTCGACATGACGAAACTGGGATGACCTGTAGCACAACCCAGATTGACAAGACGTCCTTCAGCCAGAAGATAGAGGTTATTTCCATTGGGAAGTACATATTTATCTACCTGAGGCTTGATGTTGATGTGTTGCACACCAGGGAGGGATTTCAACCCGGTAACATCGATTTCGCTATCGAAATGCCCGATGTTGCAAATGATACTTTCCCCTTTCATCATCATCATGTGAGCCGCGGTAATGACATCCACGTTACCGGTAGCGGTGATAAAAATATTCCCCACTTTGGCGGCATCTTCCATTACGGTAACTTCAAAGCCCTCCATCGCCGCTTGTAGGGCGTTGATGGGATCAATTTCAGTAACGATCACGCGGGCCCCGTAACTGCGCATGCTATGCGCGCAACCCTTGCCCACATCTCCGTAGCCGGCCACGACCACCACTTTACCTGCTATCATCACATCGGTAGCACGCTTGATACCGTCGGCCAATGACTCTCGGCATCCGTATAGATTATCGAACTTACTCTTGGTGACACTGTCGTTCACATTAATGGCCGAGACCAAAAGTTCCCCTTTGTCCATCATCTGATATAAACGATGGACGCCGGTGGTGGTTTCCTCTGAAACCCCTTTCCAGTCTTTGATCATGCGGGTCCAAATACCCGGATGGGACTTCAAGGTTTTTTTCAACAGGTTGAGAATACAGCCTTCCTCCTCGCTTTTCGGTGTTCGATCCAGGAAAGACGCGTCTTTTTCGGCTTTGACTCCCCAATGAATGAGCAACGTGGCATCGCCGCCATCATCCACAATAAGCTGGGGTCCTATGACCTCACCGTTTGTGCCAGGGTGAACCAGAGCATTAAAGGTACAGTCCCAATATTCTTCCAAGGTTTCACCTTTCCAGGCGAATACGGGAACTCCAGCCACAGCAATGGCTGCCGCTGCATGGTCTTGAGTTGAAAAGATATTGCAGGAGGCCCAGCGAACATCCGCACCCAGGTCGACCAAGGTTTCGATCAATACGGCTGTTTGAATAGTCATATGCAGCGAACCGGTTACCCGGACGCCTTTAAGGGATTTTAATCTCCCGTACTTTTCACGCACTGCCATCAGGCCGGGCATTTCTTTTTCAGCAATTTCAATTTCCTTGCGACCAAAATCGGCTAAGGACAAATCCGCCACTTTGAAATCAAGCGAAGAGGATAGATTTTTTTCTATTAACGTCGGCATATTCATTTCCTTTTTATAAAGAGTACAAGGCGCCCCTTTTTTCGCCCTCACCAAGCGCACGGAACGCGATGAGGGGAATTCCATTTGTTTGATTTTTTTGTTTGATAAGGTATTGCTTCTGACGGGGGAAGTATAAGCAGCAACGGACTTGTGGTCAAGGCAATATTGGCCACAAAATGTGGAGGTGGCGATGCGGGACGGGGGATGTGCGCGAATGTTATCGTCACCGAGATTGATCGTCAGAGTAAGGTGCAGAGTTCAACGTACAACGTTCGAGGTTCAGAGATTGGGAGCATTGAACTTTGAACCTTGAACGTAGCTTAGCTCTTGGCCGTTAGTACGGAGCCGAGACCGGCGGCGGTAAGGAGGACGTTTGGCAGCCAGGCTGCGACAACCGGGGGCAGGACGCCGCCCCTCCCGAGAGAAATAGTGAAGGAATTGAGAATCGAGTAACAGACGGCGACCACCACGCAGGCGCCCGTCCAGGCCATGACGCCTCGCTTGCCGGTACGAATAGCGAAGGCGATACCGATCAGGGCCATCACTAGACTCGTGAAGGCCGCAGAGATTTTGGCCGCCAGATCGACCTGATACCGCACCGGGTTCGCCCCGCTCTTGACGAGTCTCTCGATATACCCTCGAAGCTCTACAGAGCTCATCTCTTCTGGTTCTCGTACAACCTGGGCTAGATCTGCAGGGCTTTCTTCGAGGTAGAGCGCGAGACTTGTAAACGGATCGACGCGATAGGTCCCATCCGGTCTGGTCCACGAGATCTCACCGTCTTGAAGCCACCACCGCCCGTCTTGCCATCTGGCCGTCTTTGCATCGACCCTTCTTCGAAGCGCAAAATCCGATGTCAGCTCAAAGAGGGTCAGTCCTCGGATGGTACCCGATGTCACGTCCAATAGCGAGATATGGAGAAATCGGTTGCCTTTGGCCTGGTACCAGATATCGTTGTCTTTGGTGCGCTGGAAGGAAGGGACCTTCTGTACCTTGATTCGATAGGCGTTCAGCGCGCGTTCGTTCATTCGAGGGATCATCGACTCACCAAGGACCAGGGCCGCAAAGCTCACCAGGAGGCCGAGTACCAGGAGTGGAATCACGATGCGGAGGAAACTGAGATGACCCATCTTCATTGCGAGTAATTCGTTCTGTCTGGCCATTCTGCCAAGACTGAACAGGGCAGCCAGCAGCACCGCTACCGGCATGACCTGGAATCCAAACCAGGGCAGCCTGTTGAGGTAGTACTGGATGACTACTAAACCGGATACGTCAAGAAATCGAGAGAGGCGATCGAATAGATCAACAATAGCGGCAAGCGCGACGAAGATCACCAATGAAAGGACGAATATTCTCAGAAACTCTTCCGCGATGTAACGATCCAGAATGCGCATGTAGGCTATCGCCTTGCTTTTAGCGCGTTGCTGAAAGCCGATCGCTGTCGGCTGACCGCTGTACTGATGAGTGTTCGAAGCTTGGCGGGGACAACGGCCTCGCGGCCCTCCGCAAGTACCAGGCTGACTGCGATAATCCCCAGGGTAAGGTTTGGGAACCAGATGCCGAGGGCGGGTTCGATATGCCCGCGAGAGCCGAGACTCTCGCCGGTTGCCAGCAGTATATAGTAAAATACGGCAACGGCGACGCTCAGTGCAATACTGACCCCGCGGGTCGCCTTCTTGATGCGAATCGCAAGCGGGGCGCCGATTGCACTTAGGATGAGGCAAGCAATCGGGAGCGCGAACTTCTTGTGCAGTTCAACCTGTAGCGGCCACGCCTTGCCCCCGTCCTTTTGAAGCCGCACAATCTCTGCTCGTAACTCTTTCAGATTCAACTCCTTACCCTGTCTTACTCGCCCGACCGTTTCGGCAAGGGTCCCGCCGGCCAGGAGTTGAAGGTCGTAGGTTTCGAAATCAAGATTGCGAAACCGGCCGGGATTATCCAGGGAGCTGATATGGAGACTCCCCTTCGACAGTTGCAGCCCGGTCGGTATCCCTGTCGCATCATTCTTGTTTAGCAGCGTACCCTCCTGAGCGATGATGAGATGCTGATCGGCCTTGCCCCTGCGGTCGATGATTAGAATACCTTGAAGCGCCCGGTCATGTTTCTTCACGCGATCGACATAGATCGCAAGCCCGGGGATCTCGGTATTGAATACGCCCTCTTCAAGGGTCGTGAGCGCCCTCGTATGGTAGAGATGATGCGTCAACGTCTTTAAGGCGCCGGTGCTGTATGGCTGAACCAGGGCGCTGATCCACAATGTAACGAGTGTCGCAACGATGCCAAAGAGAATACCAGGCGCCATCAGGCGGTACAGGCTGAGACCGCTCGTCTTAAGTGCGATCGCCTCCCCCTCGGACGAGACGCGGCCATACGTCGCCAGGACTGCCAACAATACGGACATCGGGATTGTGACCGTTAGGGAAAAAGGGAGGACGTAGAGGATAAGGCGCAGGACGACGCTGACGGGAGCCCCCTTGTTGATGATCAGATCCATTAAACGCATCATCTGATCCATCAGCAGGATAAAGGTGAAGGTCCCAAGCCCGAGTGCGAAGGAGGCCGTTATCTCCCTCAGCAGGTATCGATCGATCAGACAGAAAGGGCGCAGCCGCCTCGTCAATACGGTTGCCCCATCGATGCGAGGGGTAGGGTACGAAGTATGCGGTATGCGGCGTAAATGTTGCATCCTATAAATTGTAGTGAAGAGGCCTGACCAAGTAAATATAATTCGCTTGAAATCGCCTCGGCGGGGCTGTTATAAAGGCCCGGGGAAGATTGTTTCTGGTATGCGGAGGTGCATAGATGGGGATTGCAGTCATCATCGTCGGTATCGTCATGATGCTCGTGGCGGTCATAACGATGATGAAAAAATCTACTCGAGAAGGCGCCGGTACTTGGCTTGTGGAAAAGCCTCTTCGCATCTGGGTGGTCCCGTGCCTCATGCTTGCGTATTACAGCATTATGAGTGCGGCGGTTGCTCAGTGGGAGCCGAACCTCTTCGTGCTGTTGGCGGTATATTTTGGATGCCCGACATTACTGCTTTACCTGACCGGACCAAAATCCGACGAGACATGCACCCGAAGAGACCTGACGATTAATTTTGCCGTCGTGCTGTGGATCTGGTTATTGATTGAGCTGAAAATTGTACCGGTTAATTGGCTTCGCGTACAATTTGGTAGTGCCCGGCCCACCGCGCTGCCGTTAGGGGTGTACGCGGCCATCATCTATGCCCTCATTGCACTGTCGGGGTGGAGAAGATTCGGCTTGAAATGCGATCTCTCTTTCAAAAAATCCGATCTGCTCCCGACGGTCGCCACCTTCGGAGTGCTCGGTGCCACGCTGTTATCGATTACACTCTCTACCGGGCTGACTACAGTAGGCATCGCCAAGGTGATCACAGTGAATGCTCTTGCTCTTGGATTACCGCTGGCCATCGCCGTACCGATTGCGGTATGCATCGCCGTCCCAATGATCTTTGCCAGTATCGGAGTGGTCGAGGAAATCCTGTTCCGCGATGCGATTCAGAATCTTCTCCGACATCGTCTGACGCCGATCTGCGCGCTGATTGTTGCGTCGGTCATCTTTGGGCTGGCGCATGTGAATAAGAAGGCGTTGGGGTTTGAGGTCCCGAACTGGCCATACGCCGGGGTCGCGACCATTGCCGGCCTGGGATATGGTTTTGTGTTCTGGAAGACGAACTCCGTCATGGCGTCCGCAACAGTCCACGCAATGGTAGACGCCATGTGGATCCTCTTTCTCAGGGGTAGCAAATGAATAATCGGTTGTACGAGTAGCGAAGCGGTCACTGGTGAGAGGGGTAATCCGAGAGAGGGGAAACGACTACGAGGCGATGGTTTCCGATACTGGTTGGTAGTCACTCTGAACCGCGAAGAGGGAAAGGAGCTCGATATGATGAGGAGACGAGGGATAGGGGGCATCGTTGTCGTAGGGAGTCTCGTTGTCTTGAGCGCGCAGGCAACATGGGCTCAGGGTGTACAGGAACGGTCGGCAGCAATAAAACCGATGGCAGAACGAATCCAGACCTTTGCAGATCGCATGCCCGAATCAGCACGGCGAATGCTTTCGAGCGGCGCCCTCAATCTGATCAACCTGACGGAGCGGTGGGATCGGATCGAGCAGCACATGCGGAGGGCGCAGCCGGCGTCCCGTCCCTCTGACCAGTCGATCGTACCGCCCGACATGAGAGAAATCATATCGGATCGGGTTCTGGCGGCGCCAAAGTCGGTGTCGAATACAAGCATAGACGTGTTATCTTCCCGCTTCACCGGGTTTACCCAGAGCGAAACATCAACCGCCTGGTGTGGAAACAATGTGGTTGTTGGCTTTATTGATACAGGGAGTTTCGTAGAGACATTATTTATACCTATAGGATTGAGTATAAGCGGGGTTGCCCGCTCCACGAACAAAGGGGGTTCGTTTACCGACTTGGGCTACGTCAACCCTGGACCGGTTCTTACTGATGTGCTTGTGGGGGACCCGGTCCTGGGGTGTAGCGATCCGAATACCTTCTACCTTGCGGCGCTCTTCGCCAGGGCGGCGACCAGTGATATCTCAGTCTCCAAGTCGACTGACGGAGGGGCAACCTTCGGCAATCCGATCTCGGCTGCTAGTAAGGTTGGGACAACTCACTTCTTGGATAAACCGTGGATGGCCGTTGATCCGACAGGCCCAAACAGGATCTACGTGACGTACACCGATTTCGATGAATCAGGCGCGGTGTGTGGATTTGACGCAGGAGGTCCTATCTTCAGGACAGCCATAGAACTGGTTCGCTCGACGGATGGAGGGATAAGCTGGAATCCTCCAGTCGTAGTTCAAGAGGCTTGTGGCGATGCGTTTGTTCACGGCTCCCAGGTATCGGTAGGGCCGAGCGGTGCAGTCTATGTAGCCTGGGAGGCATTTGCAGCCGCCGGCGCCCGCGAGATCGATATTCGGAAGTCTATAGATTATGGTACGACATTCGGGGCGGCGGTAAAGGTTGATAATGTGGCCTGTGTCGGAACCTGTTCTTTGCTTCAGGGCTACTTCCGTTCAGCTTATGAATTCCCGACGCTGGTCGTAGACCGGTCCGGGACGTCCACGGACGGCTATGTCTATATCGCCTGGCATGATGGGCGGTACCTGACGGTAGCCGATCTTATGATGGGGAGCTATGGGTATGCCGATATCCTATTCAGCCGCTCGACAGATGGTGGTGCCACGTGGTCTACTGCTGTTCGGGTGAATGATAGCCCGGAACCGCTGTCCTCTGGTCTTGGGACCGATCAATATCAGCCAGGAATCGCTGTGGATAAGAAGGGGAAGATCGGTGTCTGTTTCTATGATCGACGCCGGGACCCTAACAACTTTCTCATCGACCGGGAATGCGCCTCTTCTAAGGATGCCGGCGTGAGTTGGCGTAATAAAAAGATGACAAAGACGAATTTCTCGGCGGTTCCGAGCCAGGATCTGTTGTTGAATCCCAGATACATGGGGGACTACGACGGCCTGGCCAGTGATTTTACCAAAACAAACAGTGGCTTTATCGGTGCCTGGGGGGACAACTCTCTCGGCAACCCTGATGTCAAGGCTGGGAAGTTTTAAGGGTGAGTCTGACAAGAGGCGGTAACGGCCGCGAGGATACCGGCTTCGAGATGGCCGGTTGAAGGGAGAGGCCACCATGGTGAGGGCCGCATAGAGCGTAGATCGCTCTCGCCGTATCCAAGGATTCTGGCTGTAGTGCGAACCAGGGTTCCCCCTTGCTCGTTGTGGGAAAGAGCGATCGAAAGCTGGTAGATTCCCTTTGTCCACCGGATTGTTGCCTTCATGCGGTTGGTGGCAGCAATCTGGTGGAGCGTTTCCAGACTTATCAGCCGCATCCCTGACAGCATGAGGCCTTGTGCTTCATCGATACGAATGATCGACTCTCCCTGGTCGATGAGAACCGCCTCTACACATCGAAGAGTAGCCGGGAGCGGACGATCTACTTGAATCGTCAGTTCGGTCGAGGCTAATGTTGCCAAGAGTACAAGTTCCAGCATGTGACGTTCTGCTTTGCTGCCTCAGGTATATGAATCTTCTGTCCGGTCCTTAGGTTAGGGCGTTCGAGCTTTGAAGTCAAATCCGCTGGATCAAGACTGCCCCTTCAATCGATGATGATGTTGTACGCTCAGATCCTGTTGCCCTTGCGTATTTCTGTCGATCTCTAAAGGGTAGACCAGGCGAGAGGGGGGAACGTATGGGTCACACAGGATCCAGTACCGCACTAAGAACGCAAGACGCCAAAGGATACCAGACGATTGATGGGTTGCGCCGTCCACTTGTCCCGCTGGTCATCGCGTTTCTTCTGGGAATCGTTGCGGCGCACGTGCTGCAACTTCCGGCACTCGTCTGGCTGCTGGCCGGTCTGCTGGCGGCAGGGCTTGCGCTGCTGAGCGCCGCCTATCACCGTCTTCATCTCGCGACCGGCTTTCTGCTCCTCCTGTTTTGCGCGCTTGGCGCGGGTCGCCTTGAGGTCGAACCCTACCTTCTCCCGCCGCATCACATCGATCATCTGCCTGAAGAGATCCTCGATCAGCCGCTCCTGATCGAGGGTGTTGTCGCCTCACCAGGCGATCCCATGGCCGGCGATGTCGGAGGAACCGAGAGCGACGGAGGACGCGTTCGAATCCTGCTCGATCTTCGGACCATGTGGCTGGCGGAACGTGCGATCGAGATTACCGGACGAGCGCGTCTGACCCTTCTTCACCCCGAGATGATTCCTGCCTATGGGGAACGCATTCGCGGGCAGTTCAAACTTCGCCGACCGCGAGGCTACGGCAATCCCGGGGGATTCGACTATCCGCTCCATCTCAGAACCCGGGGTGTGACGCTTGAGGGATGGGCGACGAAAGCCTTTCCTATCGAGCGGCGAGGAAGAGGCGAGGTGGGCGCACCGCTGGCGCTGGTGTATACGCTGCGCAATCGGCTGATTCATGCGGTAAGCCTGCTGCTTCCGCCCGATCAGGCATCCCTGCTTGTGGCGATGACTCTCGGCGAACGTTCGAGCATCCCGCGGCAGATCACCGAGGCGTTTAGAGAGTCTGGTACATACCATATTCTGGCCATTTCCGGGCTTAACGTCAGCCTGCTTGCCGGCGCGCTGTTTTTTCTTTTGAAAGCGGCTCGCATCCCGCTGCGCTTGTGCGCGCTACTCTCAATGGGTCTCATCACCTTTTATGCTGCCCTCGCCGGCGGAAGTGTGTCAGTGGTCAGGGCGGCAGTGATGGCCGATGTGTATCTGTTGGGATTGGTCCTGGATCGAGAGGGTGATGCGGTCAATACGCTCGTTCTCTCCGCCCTCGGGCTGCTCCTATGGCAACCGCTGTTTCTCTTGGATGTCGGGTTTCAGCTGACCGTCGTTGCCACCGGGGCGATCCTGATGGCGGTCGATCGGCTGCCGTTGACGTCTCTTCCGCCGCCTTGGAGATGGGTAGCAACCCCCGTGGCATTGTCTATCGCAGCCTTTCTTGGGACAGCCCCGATTCTCGCCTTAACCTTTCATCGAATCTCGCCGATCGGCATCCTGGCGAACCTCCCGATCGTCCCCTTAAGCGGTCTGTTGACAGGGGTAGGGATGCTGTTCGCCATCCTGGCCACCATCATCCCCCAATCGCTTGGGTGGTTTGCTACACTCATCGGATGGCTGATCGATCTGTTGATCTATCTTGCCGACTGGTTTGCGCGGCTGCCGCTGGCGTCAATGACGATCTTTCCTCCATCCGTACCGATGATCGTCTGCTACTACCTGGCCTTGGGCGCATGTATGGCGGTTGCATGGCGATGGTGGATGCGATGGATGGCGTGCGCAACGACCCTTGCCCTTGCCGTTCTCATCGGCGCTCGGATGCTGCCCATTGTGCAGAACAGCCAGGTGCGGATGACCGTCCTCGACGTCGGACAGGGCGACGGCATTGTCCTGGAGCTCCCTGGGAAGCGAACCATCCTGGTTGATGGCGGCGGCATCTTCGACGATCGGTTTGATATCGGAGAGCGGGTGGTGGTGCCGTTCCTGCTGTCCCGTTGGATCGGCCACGTGGATCTGATCGTCCTCACCCACCCGCATCCGGATCATCTGAACGGTCTGCAGGCCGTCCTCCGCCGCTTCACGGTCGGCCAGGTCTGGGATAGCGGCCAGCGAACCGCCATGCCGTCCTATCTCTGGTTCGAAGAGACACTACGCGACAGGCGGATCCCTCACAAAATCCTGCACGACGGGTATCGGACATCTGAGTTTGCTCCGGTGCAGATCGCAGTGCTGCATCCGTCGAACGCGATGCTCCAGGACTCGCCCCGCGGCCGCTTTTCTGACGTGAACAGCAACTCACTGGTTATGAGCGTGAAGTACGGGAATGTCACGCTGCTGTTACCCGGTGATATTGAAGAAGAGGCGGAAGCGCGACTGCTTGAGCAGAAAGCAGATCTGCAAGCCCAGGTGCTGAAGGTGCCGCACCATGGCGGTAGAACGAGCAGCAGCGAGCCGTTCCTTGCGAGCGTACGACCAAAGGTCGCAGTGGTCTCGGCCGGTTACCGAAACCGTTTCCATCATCCGCATCAAGAGACCTTGGATCGATACCGTGCAAACGGCATCACGCTGCACAGGACCGACCTGGACGGCGCCGTGACCATCACGAGTGACGGCAATACCGTCGAGGTAGTGACCTTTCGGCAGTCCCATCAACAGTGGCGTCAAGGCGGCTGATAGCGATGATTGTAGGAACGACGGATTTAGTATGACTGTAACGAAGCGTGAGACGTACGACACGAGGAGTTGATCAGTTAGATTATGGCCTACTCTGCTCTAGCCAACGCCGTCCTGATTATACACCTCGCGTTTGTGGTGTTTGTAGTGTTGGGCGGTCTATTGGTCTTACGCCGACGGAACCTTGCGTGGGTGCACCTTCCTGCCGCCCTCTGGGGGATCCTTATCGAGTATGCGGACTGGGTGTGTCCGCTCACGCCGATAGAGAATGCGCTTCGCAGGCGTGCAGGCGAGACGGGGTACACCGGCGATTTCATTGAGCATTATCTCATGGCGCTCCTGTATCCTGGGGGCCTGACGCGTCGCATGCAGATCGGCCTGGGTACAGTGGCGCTTGTAATCAACGTAGCGGTCTATGTGCGACTGTGGATCTTGACACACCGTCGCCAATAAGCCATGAGAAGCGCAAAGAACAAGACCTGACCCTATATTCTCTATATTCTGCACTGAAATACTGCGTCGATCGCTTGCTGTCCAGTAGGCTCAGATCGATTAACGAGAAGAACCGACTTTCAGGCGGCCCCCTTGGAAGGATCCAGGAGGATGAGTGTAGGAAAGTAGGTCCTATAATAGCCTCGATCGCGTGTCATGAGACGATCGGCGTGACTGAGGGCGTGCGCCCCAATCAAAAAGTCGCTCAGGACACGGTGCCGCCCCAGAAGCGATGCCCCACACGACTCGCAGTGTAGCTGCTGCATGGACCCGCACTGCGGACAGCACAGGGTATCGTCTCGCTGACGACAATACTGTGCCCATGTGTGCCCCGCCTGGACGAGCGCCGTCGACGAAGAAGGAATGACGGCAATCGCAGTCTCTCGCAGAAACCCATCAAGCTCGTGTTGGGATGGGAAGTGGACCGCCAGTTCGGCATAGACCATGTCGCTGGCCACCAGGCGCCCCGCCTGAAGACTGTTCTCGAGTGCCCACTGCGAGACCTCGCCAAAGACCGTTTCGGGGATGAGAAGATCGAGCAAGATGTTGGTATCGATCGCGGTGATCATGACTCGGGCTTCCCTCGAAGCGCCTCAATCAGGGCATCAGGGTCTTGGTCTGTAAGATGGGTCAGATACCCCCGATAACGGGCGAACGGGGAGCGGCTCACGAGTTTCTTGAGGCGAACCCCATCGGCCTCTTCGACAAACTCTACCGCATCACCCGGATGGAGCCCAAGGCGCTCCCTGAAGGTTTTGGGGATAGTGACCTGTCCCTTGATTGTCATCCGACTCGTTTCCATGAAAGGCTCCTTCAACAATATTCTGAAGTATACCAATATGGTATGACCGCATTACCTATAACGTAATACACATCTACGAAGAAGTCAAGGCGTGAGAAGATCGCGTTCAGCCATCAATATTCATGCAAATAACAAGACCTGACCCCTTTTTTGCGTCCTCAAGAACGATCTTTAGCTTGTTCCAGCGCCTTGAGAAACGCGCCGACGCCGACTTGCCTAGTCTGCCGTGAACAGCGTGGGGATCCGGAACCCCACACCGGTTCGCTTCCCCTGCCCGTAGCGCGATTTCTACCGCTGCATCTGCCGAGCCTGATCTCCCGGAGATCTCCGGTGCCCGAAGACGAAGATCTCCGGTGCCTGGGACCCACTTCCATTGCCCGTTCATGGCTCACAGGATCACTACTTATATGGTTCGTTCCAGTGGGGAGGCGGGAATCAGCTACAGCACGCGGATACTTCACATGTGACCAACAGGAATTTAAAAAAGGCTTGACATTACCACAGTCTGATATGAGCATGGAGATATTGTAACCGATGGATCGTTGTTGAGAGGTCTCACAGTAGAAGCGGGACGGACTCAAGGCATCGGGCAGTGGAGGTGGCAACGGCCTTATTGCTCGTATGAGGAGGGATCAACAATGAAGTTCGTCAAGCAGACTATCGGCCACTTGCGATCGGCGTGGGATTGGGGAGTGCTGGGGCTGGTCCTGGCGCTGGCGGTAACGTTAGGATCAGGTGAAGTTGCCTTCGCGGCAACACGAACCATAAATCTCAATACGGGATACGACCAATGGAGCAACCAGAAAATAGGTGTGAGTCAGCAAGACAACGAATGGCGAGTAACGTTCGATCCGACTTCTACTCTGCCGCCTCCTTCGCTCGCAACCGGGAGACCGGCCGATGTGGTGAACGATAGTGGCTGGGTCCTTTTTAACCCTTTATTACCCAGCACTTATCCAAATAGCAGTTGGATCTCCGTTGCCCTCAACGCAGGTCTCGGGTCGAGTATTGTTACTCCGTATGAATATAGTTTCTATTTTACCTTGCCTCCGGGGTTTTCCAACCCACAGCTCACGATGAAGCTCAACGCGGACGACCATATCACCGGCGTCACTCTGAATAGCTGCACCCTTTTTGCAGGTACGGGGGGGATCTTCGTCAACGTTCCGTTGTCGCTCTCATCCAATGCGCTGAACTGTTTTAAGTCAGGGCCGAATGTCAATGTCTTGACTGTCACAGTTGAGAATACGGTTGCTGGGACGATCACAGGACTCATCGTCGATGGCACCGTGACCTATGATGACTGCGATCGCCAGCCAGTCCGCCAGATCCCAGGCTTGCAATCCATCACGCTCTTTGAAAGTACCTTCGCAACGCCAACGCCCATTCCACTCGCAGCGAATAGCTCCGACCTGGTGGGTACCACGGCGTTAACAACGCAGATAGCCGGCCCACTTGGCCCGGGGCCAAGCAATGACTTCGAAGGGGTGCCGGGTGCGGAGTTCTACGACGTCTTTTATTCCGATTGGAATGGGACCTTCAATTACAATGGACACTTCGTCACAATCGAGGCCGTGTGGCCTATTGGTGCGCCCTCCGGGGGAGGTTTGAATATCGCGGCGGTGCAACTTGATTTTAGCAGTGGACAACATCAGCTTGCCAACTTCGTTTCGAGCTTCGTTGCCCTCGGGAACAATGCGATGCCAAATGATGTTGGAAGGGCGGTCGATGCCAGCACCGTGACCGATACGACGATGGGGAATACCTTTGGTCAGACGCAGAGGCTCAGGGTGACGGTGGGCTTCCCCTGCCCCTGCGCCAGACCCCCGTCTGGGATGGTTGCCTGGTGGCCGTTGGATGAGCAGGCAGGAGCGAACGTCATCCAGGACATCCTCGGGTTCGATAACAACGGAACGACCCAGCCAGGTCCAGTAGGGCCTCCGGCGGCTGGCCCTATGTCGGTTCCTGGGCAAGTGAATGGCGCATTGTACTTCGTGAATAACTACATAGACGTACCCCCTGCGACGAATTTGGATCTGGCGAGCTCCGACCTGACCATCGATGGCTGGTTCTCCTGGGGACTGCCTGGGTCGCCAAGCTTTGGCGGCATACCTAACTGGAGTCCAGGTCAAACCATATACGACGCCATCGTGGATAAGCTAAACCAGAGTCCAAATCCAAATAGCGGGTACGCCTTGTTTGTTAGGACGCAGGCGACCCCACTTCCTCCCAACCCTGTGCCGAACGTGACACCTGTGACCGTGACGGTAGATCTTGTCTTTGCGCTGGGAAGCAACATTTATACGGCACAAATTCACTCAGGTGCCACTACATTCCCACCGCCCTTTCAGTCATATCCACCGCTCACACCAGCGTGGCCATACAGCGGTCAGTGGCTCCACGTGGCTGTGACGGTAGACAGGAACACCAATATCGGTACGTTCTATCTGAACGGGAACCCAGTCGGCACCTTCGCTCCCGCTGTCGGTATCAACAATACAGCACCTCTATGGATTGGCCAGTCGCGGCTTCCGGTCAGCGGTTTCGAATTTGATCTCGACGAGTTGGAGATCTTCAACGTCGCGCTCCCTCAGTCGGACATTCAGTTGATCTACAACGCCGGCCCGGCGGGTAAGTGCCGGACGACCGATACGACGTTGGACCCCTTCACCTTCACGGACCTGACCGACGTCCCGCGCAACACTGTACAGGCCTCCAACGCCGTGACCGTCAGCGGCATCACCGCCCCTGCCGCGATCGCCGTTGTCGGCGGGGAGTATGAGGTGAATAGCTCTGGTACCTGGACCAGCAGCGATGGCACGGTGGCCGACGGCGACACCGTCCGTGTCCGGCATACCTCCGCCGCCACCCATAGCACCGCCGTCCACACTATGCTGACCATCGGCGGGGTCTCGGATACGTTTACCTCGACCACCCTCGGCCCCGATCTCGCCGGAACCTGGAACCCGGTGAATCAGAGCTGTCTCCAGAATAAGTGTAAGCTTAAAGGTTCCGTACGAGTAGTCAACCAGGGGAACGCGACCGCCCGCGCCTCCCGCCTGCGGGTGCTCCTCTCCGACGATGCCGTCCTGGATCCGAGTGATGCGGTGCTCAAGGAATCGAAGATCAAGAAACTCAAACCAGGGCGGGGGAAAACGAGCAAGGTCAAGGTGACGCTGCCCCTGGGGGTCACCGCCTCGGGCAAGTATCTGTTCGCCGTGATAGATACGCTCAACCTCGTGGCAGAAACCGATGAGACGAACAATACGCCGATGACCGGGCCGATTCCCTAACGGGGCGCCGCGTACGGGTAAGTAGCAGGATTGCCGTCAGGCCTGTCTGCGCCTGCCAGTGCGTGTCCGCACGCACAGGGGTGCCCCCACAGGCCGGTCGTGCCATTACTCCTATGCCCCCGCGTTCCGTCCCTACCTGGCCGAGCGTAGGGTGAGCGCGAGGGCCTCTGTGCGCGTGTGCCGGCTCTGCGGCCGCTACACCCGCCACCATCAGCTCACCGTGCCCTGTGCTGGCTTGTGCTCACGTCGTCGCCTGGAGCCTCGGTCTGCTCGTCCCCACCAGTACCTCTCCTTTCTGGTCATGATCGAATTCACCACGCTCTGACCGTCCAAGACTACAGCCGGCATCGTGGTCTCGACCGACTCCTCGAAGGCGAAGAGGATGACACCTTTTGCCATGTGCCCCGTGTGTAGTGGTGAATAGGAAGGAGAGAGGCCGCGGAAAAGCCGGGGAAAGCGTTTGACAACGGGGTGGGCGTATGTTAAGAGACCCGCATGGGTGCCTTCCAACCGCCACACATCTACACAATCAGCGATCTGACTGCCGAGGTTCGCGCGATCCTTGAGGACTCCTTCGCAGGAATCTGGGTAGAAGGGGAGCTATCCAATTTCCACCAACACTCGTCGGGCCATATGTACTTCAGCCTCAAGGATGAGGCAAGCCAGATCCGGGTGGTCATGTTTCGGGCGGCCAACCGGAATCTGAAGTTTCAGCCGAAGGACGGGCTGGCGATGCTGGTCTATGGCGAGCTCAGCGTGTACGAGCGCCGGGGCGAATATCAGCTCGTCGCGGAGTATATGGAACCGAAGGGTGTGGGAGCCTTGCAACTGGCGTTTGAGCAGCTCAAGCAGAAGCTCCAGGCGGAAGGGCTGTTTGACGATGCCAGAAAGCGGCCGATTCCGTTATTACCGAGGCGAATCGGGGTCGTCACGTCACCGACAGGAGCGGCCGTTCGCGATATCCTCCATGTGCTTCAACGGCGTTTCGCCGGCGTCGATGTCCTGATCTATCCCGTGGCGGTTCAGGGCGATCAGGCGGCTCCGGAGATCGCCCAGGCGCTCGGTGAATTGAATCGGCGCGGGGGGTTGGACGTTGTTATTGTCGCCAGAGGGGGCGGTTCGATCGAGGACCTGCAGGCCTTTAATGAAGAGATCGTCGCCAGAGCGATCGCTGCCTCTACAATTCCGGTCATCTCGGCCGTTGGCCATGAGATTGATTACACGATCGCTGATTTCGTGGCCGATCTTCGCGCCCCGACACCGTCCGCCGCCGCAGAGTTGGTCATTGCCAGGCAGGACGAGCTGATGCAGCGGCTTGACGATTTGGGATTCCGGATGGCCGGCATCGTACGATCGAGACTGCACGGTCTGGGGGTTCAGATCGGTGGACTGGATCGCCACTTGCGACTGCTCAATCCGATCGAGCGGATTCGGACGCAGCGGCGTTGCCTGACGGAGCGTTGGCAGGACCTGACGGCGCTCGCCGATCGACGGTTGACGGCGCTCGGTAGCGAACTGAAGGTAGCCTCCGGTAAGTTGGATGCGTTAAGCCCGCTGGCGATCCTTCATCGAGGCTATAGTATCTGCCTTCGGTTGCCCGACCAGGCGATCGTGAAAGACAGTTCATCGGTCGTTGCAGGCGATCTGGTTGAGGTGCGCCTCCATCGTGGCCGGTTGCGGTGTGACGTTCGTGAGGTCCAGGCTGAGGAACGCATTCATGGCTAAATCCAAAGGGGCAGGAGTGGCAGTGGAGGAGATCCGATTTGAAGAGGCGCTCAAGCAACTTGAGGCGATAGTCTCCCGTCTAGAGCGTGGAGATCTGCCCCTTGAAGAGGCGCTCTCGATCTTCGAAGAAGGGGTTCGATTGACTAAGCTATGCTCAACTCGGTTGAGCGAGGCCGAGCAGCGTGTGAATATCCTGGTTCGCAGTGCTGAGTCCCCATCTGAAGGACTTGAGGAGCGTCCGTTCCTGACTCCTGGTTCTGTTGAAGATGAGGAGGAGGAGTTGTGAAAAGGTTCAAGGTTCAAAGTTCAAGGTGTAAGGCGCGAAGTTCAAAGAGAACGCCGTGACGTCGGAAGAGCTGAGACAATACCTTGAAGCGCGGCGGTTGCTGATTGATGAGGCGCTGGAGCGGTATCTTCCTGCAGCGGGTGACCACCCGAAGGAGATTCACGAGGCGGTTCGCTATAGTATCTTTGCGGGCGGTAAGCGACTGCGGCCGATCCTGATCCTGGCGGCGGCAGAGGCGGCAGGTGGACAGGTGGAACAGGCACTGACAGCCGCATCCGCTATCGAATTGATCCATACCTATTCCCTGATCCACGACGACCTGCCGGCCATGGACGACGATGACTATCGTCGTGGGCGACTGACCTGTCACAAGGTCTACGGCGAGGCGATGGCTATCCTGGGGGGTGATGCGCTGCTGACGCAGGCATTTATCCTGCTATCGGCGGAGCCGGTATCGGTCAACATCGATACGAAGGCCCGCCTCGCGGTGATCCAGGAGATCGCCCAGGCCGCCGGCAGTAAAGGGATGGTCGGCGGTCAGGTCATGGATATGCTGCATGAGGATCGGGAGGTCGATCTGCCGACGCTCACGTATCTGCACTCCCACAAGACCGGCGCCCTGATCCGGGTGTGCCTGCGCGTGGGCGGTATCCTCGCCTCAGCCACATCGGATCAGATGGAGGCCCTGACCTGCTATGGCGAGCGGATCGGACTTGCCTTTCAGATCGTGGACGACATCCTGGATCTGGAGGGGAGCCTGGAGGACTTGGGAAAGCGGGCGGGAAGCGATCTTCGAAAGAAGAAGGCTACCTTTCCGGCCCTGCTTGGGATCGAAGAGTCGCGGCGATGGGCCCATCGCCTGGTGTCGGAGGCGAAACAGGCCGTCAGCATCTTTGGCAATCGCGGGGCGGCGCTTGACGCGATTGCCGAGTTTGTTGTCATGCGCCGGGGGTGATGGAACATGACGAATCCTGCCCTGCGCGTAGGGGAAGGAGTGAGTCAGCACGCCCCGTTCGTTACTGACTGCCCAGTCGGCAAGCGGGCCAAGCGGGTCCGCCTGGACGTTACCGTCCAGGTGCAAGGCCTGGCGGCCAGCCGCGAGCGAGCCAGGGCGCTGATTCTGGCTGGCCATGTGCTGGTGGACGGCCGCATGATGGACAAAGCGGGGACCCTGGTGGCGGAAGACGTGCAGATTGCGCTTGTGACCCCAGAGCATCCGTACGTCGGACGCGGGGGTGTCAAGCTTCAGGGCGCCATCGAGCAGTTCGCCATCTCTGCGACCGGGCGCGTCTGCCTTGATCTTGGCGCATCAACGGGGGGATTTACCGACTGTCTGCTTCAACATGGCGCCGCCCATGTCTACGCCGTTGATGTCGGGCATGGCCAACTCGATAGCAAACTCAGAGCCGATCCCAGGGTTACCGTCATGGAACGGACCCACGTACTGACGCTGACGCCGGCTGCCTTCCCGGACAGGCCGGACCTGGCGACTGTCGATCTCTCATTCATCTCTCTTGCTGCAATCCTTCCGGTTATTCCTCCGCTGCTGACCGATTCCGGTGACATTCTGGCGCTGATCAAACCGCAGTTCGAGGTTGGGAAGGGTCATGTCGGGAAAGGGGGCGTGGTTCGTGACTCTGAGGCGCATCGGCTGGTCATTACGAAGGTTGGCAGGCGAGCCATCGAATTAGGATTCCGGATCCTCGGCGCCGCCCCGTCGTGCCTGCTCGGCCCAAAGGGGAATCGCGAGTTTTTCATCTACATGAGCAAGATCGGGATTGGCGTGACGCCCGATGAGGCTGCCGAACAGGCGGTAGGAGGAAACGAATGAAACGGATCGGCATCATCGCCAAGTTTCATAAACCGGAGGCCAAGGCGATTCTGGCCGAGCTGGTTCCGTGGCTCACGGCCAGGGGCGTAGAAGCGGTCCTGGATGAAGAGACCGCCAAGTTGGCCGGCATCACCGGTGGTCAGCCAAAACCTGATCTGCCTGGACTCGTCGATCTTCTCTTGGTCCTGGGGGGGGACGGGACGCTGCTGTCCGTGGCGCGCCTGATCGGGACACACGATGTACCGATCCTGGGCGTGAACCTCGGCGGTCTCGGATTTTTGACCGAGGTGACCCTCGATGAGATCTATGCAACCCTGGATGCGGTCTTACAGGGAAGCTATGAAGTCACCCATCGGATCCTGCTGACTGCGACGGTCTACCGACAGGGAGAGCGGATTGCCGAATACGTCGCGCTGAACGACGCAGTGATCAACAAAGGCGTGCTGGCTCGGATGATCGAACTGGAGACCTATATCGACGGGCAATACGTGACGACCTTCCGCGCCGACGGTCTTGTTCTGTCTACTCCGACCGGATCCACCGCCTACTGCCTTGCGGCCGGTGGTCCGATCGTCTACCCGACACTGCGTGCGCTTGTCGTTACCCCTATCTGTCCTCATACGCTCACCCTCCGTCCTATTGTGATCCCGGACGCCGCAAAGGTCGAGATCGTTCAGGGTTCGACAGACGAGAACGCCTATCTGACCATGGACGGCCAGGTGGGGTTTTCCCTCCGGCACCGCGACGTCATCAAGATCGTTCGCTCGGACCACACCATCACACTGCTAAAGGCGCCAGGGAAGGACTACTTCCAGATCCTTCGTACAAAACTGAAATGGGGCGAGCGGTAGGCCGTGCTCCGCGAGTTGAGCCTGACGAATTTTGCCCTGATAGACGAACTCCGGGTGGAGTTCGGTCCCGGCCTCAATGTCCTCACAGGCGAGACCGGCGCCGGAAAATCGATCATCATCGACGCAGTAGGGCTGGCGCTGGGGACAAAGGGCGAGGCGGAGCAGATTCGCACCGGAGCTGAAGGCGCGACGGTAGAAGCCGCGTTCGATCTGCAGGGCGACGAGGCTCGCCGGCTGCTCAGCGACAGCGGCATTGAGTGCCCGCCGGATGAGTTTTTGTGCGTGCGGCGCATCCTCCTGCGCGAAGGCAAGAGTAAGGCCTACCTGAATGGTAGGCTTTCATCGGCGGCGTGGCTTCGAGAACTTGGGGAACTCCTGATCGAGATCCATGGCCAGCACCAGGGGGTTGTCCTGACTCAGCCGTTCCGCCAACGGCTGCTCCTCGATGCTTACGCTGGACTGACAGGGGATGTGGCGGCCTTTCGTGCGCTGTATAACAGGCGGCAGGCCCTGCGGGCCGAGTTGGAGTCCCTGCACGCGGGAGAGCGAGAGAAGGCCCAGCGTCTGGATCAGCTCCAGTATCAACGAGGCGAGATCGCTGCCGCGCGACTGCATGATGGAGAGGAAGACGCGCTCATCCAGGAGCGGACGATTCTGACACACGCCGAGCGGCTGCACGCTGCGGCGCATCTGGGATACGAGGGGCTGTACGGCGAGCAGGGGTCGGTGGCGGGTCGCCTGGACGCGATCGCCGCAAAGCTCAGGGGGGCGCAAGGGATCGATCCAAGACTGAAGGAGGTTGTTGAGGCGTGTGACGCCGCCATTGCGTCGGTTGAGGACGCCGCCGCCCAGCTTCGGGACTATAGGGAGCGTGTGGCGTTTGACCCTGAGCGCCTGGAACAGGTGGAGGGTCGGCTGCACGAGATCGGTAAACTGAAGCGAAAATACGGCGGTTCGGTTGCCGAGATTCTTGCATGGGCGACGTCGGCCGAAGATGAGCTGCAGCGTCTGATGGGCTCGGAGGAGCGGGGGCAGCAGGCCGAACGGGATCTGGCGAAACTGGAAGGGGTGCTGACGCAGCAAGCGACGACGCTGACTGTGCGCCGGACAGCGGCAGCCGAACGGCTGGCGGGGGCGGTGCAAGAGGAGTTGCAGGCCCTGAAGATGGAGAGGGCAGCCTTTGCCGTCCAGGTCAGGACTCGCCCGGGCTCCGATGGCGCATGTCTACAAGCGCACGGGGCGGACGAGGTGGAGTTCCTGATTGCCCCGAATCCCGGCGAGGAACTGAAGCCGCTGGGCCGCATCGCCTCGGGCGGCGAATTGTCGCGCGTCATGTTGGCTATCAAGGCCATTCTTGCGGCCGCAGATCAGATCCCAACGCTGATCTTTGATGAGGTAGACGTGGGGATCGGCGGGGGGATGGCCGAGGTGGTGGGTCAGAAGCTCTGGGCGATCGGGAGAGGACGGCAGGTCCTCTCAATCACGCATCTGCCGCAGATCGCGGCGTTGGCCGATCGCCATCTCATGATCCGGAAGCGTGTCAAAGGGGTCCGCACTGACATCGCCGTCCAGGTCCTGGAGGACGAAGAGCGGATCCGTGAGATCGCTCGAATGCTGGGAGGAAAAGAGCGATCAGGCGCCCCATTGCAGCATGCGCAAGAGATCCTGGAGACGGCCAGGCGGTGGAAAACGGCACGGGCATCGGGAGTCTCTGCGTGACCGCCTTGCGCGCGAACTCCGCAAGGTGCATAATGACCTCATTCATTTCGTTGAGGGTTGATACCCCGCGGCTAGCCGCGGGGAGGCTTCATTCAGACTTAAGAAACCGCTGAACGCCTATGAGCCGATCGTCAGGGATCAGCATGCGTGGCGCCAGGGCGTAATTATGGGAGAAAGGGAGAGTAGGGGATGATTGGAAGGGTATTTGTCCTCATCGGTGTGGTACTAAGCGTGGTCTTCACTATGGGATGTCAGAAAAAGAGCGCTCCTCAGGCCAAAGTCGTCAAGGTAAGCTCTTCAGCCGTCTACTGCATCTTCGATCCATCCTGTGCGGTAACCTTCACCGACAGCAGCACAGCGCCCATCTCGATACAGGCGGGGGGATCGAGTATCCTTCTGTCCCGTACCTTCGAGGGCAAGTCTGGTACGCCGGCGAGCGGTCTGTATGGGTATGAGTACAGGATTGACCTCGGGAAGGCCGTTGAGACTATGGTTGACGTCGATGGTGTTGCGAAGAAGTATACGCCCTGTCTAGAGTCTATGACGGTTGAGCTCGGCCCCATCAGTGACCATCTGGATTACAATGGAGATGGGGAGGCGCAAGATCTGCTCTATGTCGTCACGAGCGGCGGTCCGGGAAACGTAGGCATCGGACGCATACACAGGTGGCCCAATAGACTCATGATGACCTTCGACTCCCCACTCTGCGTAGGGGGGGCCGATCACCAAGGTGATAGCACCTACTTCTTCGGCCTTGTCTCTACGCAACCGCCAAGGTCCGTCACAGCATCGATCAAGGAGATGATCAATCCAACCACTGCGTTGCCCAGGTTGACGAAAAATCTGCGGCACGACGTAGCCGTCCGTGCGCCACAGATAGGCGCGGAGGGTGAGTCGGATCGTCCCGGAACCCCGTAAGATCAATCCTGGAATTGCCGGAGTAGCCTGAAGCAATTTGGCGGATGGTTGGCGGCCAGAAAGAGGCTGACTGGTATGATGGCGCCAAGTCAGGGGAAGTCGCCGGATACGATGCAGTGCAGGAAGTTGGTGGAGGGTAGGGGATTCGAACCCCTGGCCTCGGCGTTGCGAACGCCGCGCTCTCCCAACTGAGCTAACCCCCCTTTAAGAGCAGCGTTCAGCGCGTAGGGGCGTAATTTATCGCGCTCTAAGCTGCGTCCATACGAATCGATACAGTAACGGAAAGCGACTGGTTTGTCCAGTGACCTTTTGGGTGGGACGTAACGTAAGCTAGTCGGATCACTGCCGTATGACCCGCATCAGATCCTCGGTGGTATAGATCGATTCCAGCTCATATCCGTGTTTCTGCAACTCCTCGCGGCCGCCCTCCTGCCGGTCTACCAGTGCCAGTATCGTAACAATCTGAAACCCGGCATGTAGCGCGCCGTCGATCGCCTTAAGGGTTGAGGCTCCTGTCGTGACGACATCCTCAATAATCGCAATCCTCGCACCCGACTGCTCGAATCCTTCCACCCATTTCTGGGTCCCATGCCCTTTCGGCTCCTTCCGGACGCTGAAGGCCTGAATCGGCGTTCTCTGAAGTGCGCTGTGATAGGCGACGGCATAGGCGATTGGATCGGCGCCGAGCGTGAGTCCTCCGACGGCGGCGATCAGTTCCCTATCGCGTTGTTCAATCGCCTGAATCCGCTCAAAGAAGAGCCGGCCGAGAAGCGGCATCGCCTCCGCCATGAATGTCGTCTGTTTACAGTTGATGTAGTAACGGCTCTTCCGGCCGGAGGCCAGGGTAAAGATAGGCTCGGCGCTGTACTGGAAGGATTGCTGAACCAGCAATCTCAGGAGTTGGTCTCTTGGGGTATCCACGGGGGTGAGAATACACGAGGAAGGCGAGGTTGTCTAGATTGTACAGCGAGACTGAGCCCTCTTCTGGAAGTATTGCTGGTGGTATTCCTCTGCCCGGTAAAAGGTTGATGCCGGTGTAATTTCGGTGACGATCGACTGCCGGTACGTGTCGCTGAGTTCCAGCTTCCGTTTGGACGCGAGCGCAGCAGCCTGCTGGTCGGCATCGTGAAAGAAGATTGCCGAGCGGTATTGCGCGCCGAGGTCCGGCCCCTGGCGATTCATGGTGGTTGGATCATGGATCGACCAGAAGAGCGCGAGAAGCGCGTCGTAGGAGACCTGCGAAGGGTCATATTCTACATGGACGACCTCCGCATGGCCGGTCGTGCCGGAACAGACGTCCCGGTAGGTCGGATTCTTGAAGGCGCCGCCCATGTACCCGACTGCCGTTGAGACGACACCAGGCATCCGACGAAATTCAGCTTCGACACCCCAGAAACATCCCGCCCCGAACGTAGCCATCTTTCTCAGTTCGTGAGGATTACTCAACGATCTGGACCCCTTTCCAGAATGCGACGCGGCCGGTAACCTGTTTTGCGGCATCCTTAGGCAAAGGGTAATACCAAGCCGCGTCACGATTGATGGCATCGCCGATAACGAGATCGTAGTAGCTGGCTTCACCCTTCCAGTGACAGGTGGTATGGGTCGTGCTTTGGCGAAGGCATTCCGACTTCACAGAGGAGAGGGGAAAGTAATGATTGCCCTCGACGATTACCGTCTCGTCGCTCTCGGCGATAGTTGCTCCATTCCAGATGGCCTTCATGATTCGGGACTCTTCATCTGGTCGGACAGGAAGATCTTCAAGATGTCGATCGGGAGCGGGAAGACAATAGTGGAGTTCTTCTCTGTGGCGATCTCGGTGAGCGTCTGCAGGTATCGAAGCTGGATGGTGACAGGCTCGGTCGCCATGATCCTGCCCGCCTGCGCCAGCTTTTCGGAGGCGATCAGCTCACCTTCAGCGTGGATGATCTTCGCCCGCTTCTCGCGCTCGGCCTCGGCCTGCTTGGCCATGGCCCGCTGCATCTCGTGCGGCAGGTCCACGAGCTTGATCTCCACTACGGTCACCTTGATCCCCCACGGATCGGTGTGCTGGTCGATAATCTGTTGAAGCCGCTGGTTGAGCCGGTCGCGCTCGGCCAGCAGCTCGTCCAGCTCGGACTGTCCCAGGACGCTCCTGAGGGTGGTTTGGGCGATCTGCGAGGTCGCGAAGAGGTAGTTCTCGACCTGGACGATGGCGCGCTCCGCGTCGAGCACCCGGAAGTAGATCACGGCGTTCACCTTGACCGACACGTTGTCCTTGGTAATGACGTCCTGTGAGGGAACTTCTATGGCCACTGTCCGAAGGCTGACCTTCGTCATTCGGTCGATCATCGGGATCAGTATGATCAATCCCGGACCGTTGCCGGTCCCTCCGATATTAATAATTGCCTTTGCGAGGCGGCCCAGGCGAAAGATCACGGCCCGTTCGTACTCTGGGAGTATACGGACCGAGCTGGCAAAGACGAAAAGCGCCAGGATGAGGAGAAAGAGTATCGGGACCAAGCCGAAAATAGTCGAGAGCATCTCTATGGGATTCATGTTCGCCCTCCCTGTCGCTGTTGCGTTAAGAGTGCATCGGCTTCAATGGCCACCGTCTCGTGCTCTTTATTAACAAACAGCTTGAGTCCCTTGACCGCCAGGATCGTCACCTTCTCGCCAGGCTCAGCTCCCTCCTCGCATTGAGCCGACCAGAGCTCACCCCCAACCATGATACTGCCTTCAGGCTTCAGCGGGGTCCTGACTGTGCCGATCTGCCCGATGAGACCCTCTGCGCCGGTGGTGGTCCGCTGGCGTTGGGCCTTGAGGGCCATCGTGACGACGAAACCGAAAAATGCCGCTGTCGCCGCAGTAGTGAACAGGATGGCGCTGAGCGAGATTCGCAAGAACGGTTCGGGACTCTTGATCAGCATGACAGAGCCGAGAATCATCGCAACGATTCCGCCTACGGTCAGCATTCCATACGAGGTAACCTTGACTTCGGCGATGAATAGAATGATCGCCAGCAGGATCAGGAGGAGTCCGGCGTAGTTAATGGGCAGGGTCTGGAGGGCGTAAAAGGCCAGGATCAGACTGATCCCCCCGAGAACCCCTGGCAGGATGGCGCCGGGATTTGAGAGCTCGAAGTAGAGCCCGGCCAGGCCCAGCATAAGCAGCATGTACGCAATGGTCGGATCAGAGATAACCTTCAGAATCTTATCGCGCAGACCCATTTCGATCCGTGTGACCTCGGCCCCCTTGGTGTGTAGCGTAACGGTACCGTGGGCTGTAGTCACCTCGCGGCCGTCCAACGCCACAAGCAGATCGTCCAGTTTGTCCGCGACGAGGTCGATAATCTTGAGCTGCAGCGCCTCCTTCTCGGTCGCCGAGACGCTCTTGCGTACCGCATCCTCGGCCCACTGGACATTCCGGCCGCGCTGCTCGGCGAGGGTCCGGATATAGGCGGCGGCATCGTTGGTGACCTTCTTGTTCATCTCTTTGTCCATCTCGCCCCCCATGTTGACCGGATGGGCGGCGCCGATATTAGTTCCAGGCGCCATGGCGGCGACATGGGCAGCCAAGGTAATAAAGGCCCCTGCGGATGCGGCACGGGCCCCGCCGGGCCAGACATAGACGATGATCGGGCGCTCCGCCGCCAGTATCTCCTTGATGATGGAGCGCATCGAGAGATCAAGGCCACCCGGAGTATCCAGTTCGATGATCAGAGCCTGGGCGGCCTCGCGGTCGGCCTGCTTGATCGCACGGATAATATAGTCAGCCGTACTTGGGGCGATGACCCCGTCCACCTGGATCGCCAGCACGGGCCGGACGGTTGGTGCAGGGCCTGAGTAGCCGGCGACAGGCCACGTCAGCGCCGTGCCGATCAACGTACACCAGACGACGAGCCGTATGATCATGTTCGTACTCAACTCACCAATGACCCACAAATATCACACGCCGACAGAGCGGTTATGACGCTTGGCTTGCTGCCATAGCCGTTCCATCTCTTCGAGACTAACCTCCTTGAGGCGACGACCATCGCGTTGCACGACCTCCTCGATATACTGGAACCGAGTCGCGAATCGCATAATACTCTTGCGAAGCGCGTCCTCTGCGCTCAGATTCAAAAATCTCGCAAGATTGACCAGGCTGAACAGGACGTCACCCAATTCCTGCTCAATCTCTTCCAGTGCGGTCGCTCCAATGGCTTCTTTCAGCTCGCCAAGCTCCTCTTCGACCTTTGCCATGACCCCTGAGATCTCAGGCCAGTCAAATCCAACCTGAGAGGCCTTATCCTGCAGTCGCTGGGCACGGAGAAGGCCAGGCAGCTCTCTTGGAACTCCGTCCAGGGCCGATACGGGGACCTCGGCGGCGGTACTGCGTTCCTTGCGCTTCAGTTCCTCCCATTGCTCCAGGACCTCATGGGTTGTAGACGCCGTACTGTCGCCGAAGACGTGCGGATGACGGCGCACCATCTTGTCGGCTGTCGCCGTCAGGACTTGACCGATGGTGAACTCGCGCCGCTCGGCCGCAACCTGGGCGTGAAATACGACCTGGAAGAGAAGATCACCGAGCTCCTCCATGATTTGCTTGGGATCTCTCTCGTCGATTGCCTCGACTACCTCATAGGCCTCCTCGATCAGGAACGGCTTCAGGGTCTGATGTGTTTGCTCCCTGTCCCACGGGCATCCGTCATCCCCGCGCAGCCGTTCCATGATTCGCACTAATGCATCAAACTGCTCTCCGCTTGTCTCCGCCATTCAGCCTCCTTGGAATGATGAGATCGCCGTATTGTTCTCTATATAAGTATAATCTCCACCAGTCATCCAGGCAAAGTGAATCGCCGTATCTCCTCTATACTGCTCTACACAGGGACAAATTGCTTTGACAAGTGGAAGGCGAAGAAGCTAAGGTACCATTCTCCATTATCTCGATGAGGCAATCATGGAATCCTTCTATATCAGCCTGGCCTTCGGCTGTGTCGCCGCCGCAGCGAATGTGGTGGGCGGGCTCCTACTGACGATCAAGCGACGATGGGACGAGGTGCTGTTGAAGCACTTTGTGGCCCTTGGGACTGGTTTCATGCTGGGGGCTGCCTTCCTGGGGATGGTGCCAGAGAGCGTTCGACTGACCGACAATGCCCCCCTGCTGATTCTTGCCGGCTACTTGCTGATCCACTTTGCTGAACATATCTTGGCGCCTCATTTTCACTTTGGTGAGGAGACCCACGTGGAGGCTGTTCTGGCGCCGTCGGTCAGCCTCTTCGCCCTGACGGGACTACTGATCCATACCTTTTTCGACGGGGTATCGATCGCATCGGGGTTTCATGTCAGCACGGAGCTGGGGATGTTAATCTTCGTCGCGGTGGCGCTTCATAAGATTCCAGAGGGATTTACGGTCGGTTCAATTATGCTGGCATCCGGCAGGACTCGTACAATAGCTGTCGCGTCCTCGGTGGCGCTCGGCCTCTCGACCATTGCTGGCGTGTTATTTGCGTCGTATCTTGAGGGACTGCTGGGGTATCGGCTGGCCATATCGGCAGGGGTCATGATCTATGTGGCGGCGTCTGACCTTATGCCGGAGGTCAATCGCGAGAAGGGGGTCCTGATGGCACTGATGGTGTTCGTAGGGGTCCTGTTGTTCTACGTCACCGAGCGACTGCTCTCCGGTCTAGGCCACTGAGATCGGAGGAGCCGATTATATGTACATCTGGTGGTTGAATCTGTTGTACAATAGACAGAATGACGATCGGGTACGGATCAGGAAAGCACATGAGAAAGAGTAGACTGATTGCGATGGGGCTTATGAGTGCTGCGCTGCTGTGGGCAGGGCCGGCGCTGGGTGAGATCTATTACCAGGTCGACGAGAACGGGCTCGCTCATTTTACCAACGCGCCGACAACATCGCAGTATCGACGGCTTCCACCAGGGGTATTGCCTCCGACCGCCAGGCTGACCGCTGCAAACATATCAGAGCTGATCGATGCCTTTGCCGCCGAGTACGAGATTGACCCCGCCTTGATTCGGGCCGTGATTCAGGTAGAGTCGAATTTCAACCGTAAGGCCGTCTCGCCCAAGGGAGCGCAAGGGTTGATGCAACTGATGCCGGCTACCATCTGGCGCCTCTCAGTAGGAGACGCCTACGATCCTCACGAGAACATCGGGGCAGGGGTCCGCTATCTCCGCCAGCTCCTGGACCGGTTTCGTGGCGATCTGACGCTGACGTTGGCTGCGTACAATGCTGGAGAGAATGCGGTCCTCCGGTATAAGGGGGTACCTCCCTATCAGGAGACGCGAGATTATGTGGCGAAGGTGATGAGCCTGTACCGACGCGGGCAACGGGAAGGTTCTACAAATGGGGCGACCAAAGCGGCCGCACAGACGGCTACTACGTCCCCACCGGCCCCTCCTGCGCCGCCCCAGTTTATCTATAAGACGGAGGCATCCGGCACTGCTCTATACTCGAATATCCCGCCGATCATCCATTCCCCGTAGGTACGTGACGGATCGCCGTTTGTGAGTGCGGCGATACGTTGCGACCCTGGTATTATCCGGCGGTTGCCTTTCCCCCCTTTTTTTATTTCAGTATCTGATCTGTGACGTTCAATTGCAGAGGGAAAAAGCTTGACATGTTGATCTGCTCAAATTAGATTATGAGCTTTGTGACTGAGCAACGATACGTTGTTGTGAGTGGGAACGTTAACCGGTAAGAGTAGAAAAGGAGAAGGGGGAATGTCGATGCGCGATATCATGGTTGGCGAGTCATTGGCAGGTGACGGGAACGAGGTAGCACATATTGACCTGATGATCGGCCCAAAGAACGGTCCGGTCGGCGCCGTCATGGCACAGCGTCTTGCTATGCAGAGTGCGGGCCACAGCGCCCTATTGGCGGTCGTAGCGCCGAATTTGCTGGCGAAGCCTGCGACAGTCATGTTTAACAAGGTGACTATCAAGGGGGCGAAGCAGGCGGTCCAGATGTTCGGCCCAGCTCAGGCGGCCGTTGCAAAGGCCGTTGTGGATAGCGTCGCAGAGGGCGTCATCGCCGCGAAGGATGCTGAAGATTTGGCGATTGTTGTCGGCGTATTCATCCACTGGGAGGCCGATGACAATAAGAAGATCTACGACTACAACTATCAGGCGACAAAAGAGTCGATCGCACGAGCATTGGCGGAGCAGCCGTCAATGAGCGAGATCCTGGCGCAGAAGGATAAGGTCAAGCATCCGTTTGCGTAGTCGGATCGATTAGAGATTGAATTAAGAAAACGAGATCGGTACATCGGAGGGACTGCCGGGCAAGTACTGAGGGCCTGATTGGCTTCCTGCCCGTCAGGCCCTTCGGTTTTTCCCTTAAGTGAGGACGTATGGCGACAGAGCGAAAACATCTTCTCTATTTTTTGACGACAGAGTCCCAACCGAGTCCATTTGACATCAATATGGCGTATGATGCAGGCTTCCACGCCGTCATTCCCTATGGTAGCGTGAACGAGGAGTCGGCAGTCCTGCTGGTGCAGGATATTATCTTCTCCCGCGGGCCGAAAGGCGCCAAGTACAGCGCGCTCTTCATCGGGGGTAACGACATAGAGTCGGCCGAACGGGTTCGTCAGGCCGCTGCGAAGAGCATGTTTCCCCCCTTCCAGGTGTCGATGATGATCGATCCCAAGGGGTCCTATACGACGGCCGTCGCGCTGGTCGCCAAGGCCGAGAAGGCGCTCGGCGGTTTACGCGGCAAACATGTTGCCATCGCTGGCGGAACAGGCCCCGTAGGTATTGTGGCCGCGACCCTGTGCGTGAAACTGGGCGCCTCGGTCATCATCGGCTCCAGGCAACTGAGCGGCGTACAGCAGTTAGCCCAGCGGCTGTCGGCCCAGACGGGAGGCACCGTGAATGGCGCTGCGATGGCGACAGACGAGGACAAGATCTTGCACCTGCGCGGCGCTGATGTGATACTGACGACCGGTAAGGCGGGTATCCAGATGATTTCCGAGGCAGTACTGAACGCGCTTCCATCGGGCAAGCTTGTGGCCGATGTCAATGCCGTTCCCCCGACCGGCATTCACAACCTTGCGCCGAATGATGATATGAAAGATGTTGTCCCGGGCATTAAAGGAATCGGAGCCCTCGCCGTTGGGGTTCTGAAATATGACGTCGAGATCGAGATGCTCGAGATGATCCGGACCTCGGATCAATGTGTCGTGCTTGACGAGCATCAGGCCTTGGAGATTGCCCAAAGGCGACTGGCCGGCTGAGATTACGTAACGCACCGGATCTTTCGTGTGCGTCAACCCTGGCCATTGTTTCTTGTATGCTCGAACAGGTGTTATTCTCATCGTACCGGTTCTGTGATAAGGTGTGACTTTCCGATAGGAGTGAGGATCAGGTGGCTGCGATACAGTTCATATTGATTACCGGCCGATCGACCAAGCAGGGAAAGTCGGTTCATCTTGGAAAGGACGCTGAAGAGTACCGCCAAGAGATCTCGACCTTGCAGATGAACCTTAAGGATATCGAGGCGTTAGGGCTTCAGGATGGAGCGTCTGCGCGGATGAAATCGAACTGCGGTTCGATCGTGGTGAAATTAAAGAAAACCGATATCCCGCAGGGGATCGTATTTATTCCTTACGGAGAAGTGAGTAATGCCCTGATCGGGCCGGATACCCAGGCCACAGGGATGCCTGATTCAAAAGGGATCACGGTGGAGGTTGAACGCCATGACTGAGTCCGTTGCCGTACAAGAACCGGCTATAAAAGAACCCTATGTAATGACGGGTGTCGTCTGCCCCTATTGCGGTGTGACCTGTGACGATCTTGAGGTCAAGGTCGAAAATGGAAAGATCACAGAGGTCAAGAACGCCTGCGTCCTGGGCAAGGACACCTTTCTCCATCATTTGGAGGGGTTGTCGACTCCAAGGCTATACGGCAAACCGGCGACGGTTGATGCGTGTATCGATGCAGCAGCGGAGATTCTTGCGAAGGCCAAGTATCCGCTGATCTACGGACTCGACTCGACCGAGTTGGGCGCGCAGCGGGCGTCGATCGAGCTGGCCGATCTGATCGGTGCCAATATCGATCATACCTCCTCAGTCTGTCATGCGCCGAGCTACCAGGCGGTGATGACAGTCGGCATTCCGACCTGTACGTCGGGCGAGACGAAGAACCGGGCCGATCTGGTGATCTTCTGGGGATGTAATCCGGCAGAGGCGCATCCGCGGCACGCTACTCGGTACTCGGTCACCGTCAAGGGGATGTTTACCCCGAAGGGGAAGAAGGACCGGATGGTGATTCAGGTCGATGTCAGGCCGACGCCGACCACACGCATCGCCGATGCCTTCATCCAGATGAAACCGAACTCCGACTATGAGGTCATCTCGGCCCTCAGGGCCATCCTGAAGGGTCATGAACTGCAACAGACCGAGGTCGGAGGCATACCCGTCGATGAATTGAAAGCCCTTGTAGAAAAGATGAAAAGTTGTAAGTTTGGGATCGTCTATTGGGGGATGGGTCTAACGCAGACCAGGGGCAAGTATATGAATCTCGTTGCGCTGCTCAAGCTGGCTCAGGATCTTAACCAGTTCACGAAGTTTTCATGCGCAGCGATGAGAGGTCATGGCAATGTGGTGGGGATGGCGCAGGTGCTGACATGGCAAACGGGCTACCCCTTCCACGTCAACATGAGTCGCGGCTATCCTCGATTCAACCCTGGAGAATTTTCAGTGGTGGATCTTCTGGTCCGCAAAGAGGTTGATGCTGCGCTGATTATTGCCGGCGATGCCATCGGGAACTTTCCCGGGGGCACGGCAGAGCATCTGAAAACGATTCCGTTGATCGCTATCGATCCCAAAGAGAGCGATACGACCAGAGTGGCTGACATTGTGATTCCGGCAGCACAGGGTGCCATCGGCGCTGGAGGGATGGCATACAGGATGGATCATATTCCCCTGATGTTCAAAAAGGTGGTTGAGTCACCCTACCCATCGGATCGGGAGATCCTCGACCGTATTATCGCGAAGGTAAAGGTGCTGAAGCATCGAGGCAATGGTGCTTCCGCCCAAACCGGTAGAGACTGAGGACAATCGATATGGGACGCTCATTAAGAATTATCGGCGGTGAGGTCTATGACCCGGCTAACGGGATCAATGGGACCATCAAAGAGATCTGTGTTGAGGATGGAAAGGTCGTACAATCCTGCACCGGGACTGCTGAGGTCATCGATGCCACGAATCTGGTCGTCATGCCCGGCGGCGTCGATATCCATACCCATGTCGGCAGTCCGGCAGTCAATGCGGCTCGCGGATTCAGGCCGGAGGATCACCGGCACGTACATTTCAATGCGAAGCCCGAAGCCGGCATCAGGTCTGGCGTAGGCTCGACGGTTCCTTCGACCTTTGCGACAGGCTACCTATATGCCCAGATGGGCTATACCACGGTGATGGAGGGTGCGAATGCCCCCATCGGTGTTCGACATACTCATGAGGAGTTAATCGACATCCCGATCGTGGATAAGGGGCTGTATATCGAATTAGGCAGCAACGAGTTTATCCTGAAGTTCATCAAGGCCGGCGAGATGGAGAAGGTCAAGCGATATGTCGCCTGGCTTCTTCGATCGTTGAAGGCATACGGCGTCAAGCTGGTCAACCCTGGCGGGGTCGAGCAGTGGAAGTACGGAAAAGACGTTGCGAACCTTGATGATAAGGTCGATTATTTCGACGTCACGCCGCGACAGATCCTGAAGGCGCTCTCCTGGGCAAATGAAAGTCTCGGCCTACCGCACTCGATCCATCTGCACGCCAATAGCCTGGGCACACCCAATAATTACCTGACAACCTTGGACACGATGCGGACGCTTGAAGGCTCCCGGCTCCACGTGGCGCATGCCCAGTTCCACAGTTACGGCGGGGAAAACTGGGGCGGCTTCTGCTCAAAGGCGCCTGAAATCGCGGAGTATATCAACACCCATCCCAACATCACGACGGACATCGGCCAGATCGTCTTCGGTGATGCCACCACTATCACGGCTGACGGCCCGTGGCAGTACCGGCTGTATAAGCTCAGCAAAAATAAATGGTACAACCAGGACATCGAGATAGAGTCGGGGTGCGGGATCGTCCCGTACACCTATCGAGAAAATAACTATGTCAATGCCATGCAATGGGCCATTGGGCTGGAGCTCTTCCTGTTGATCCGTGATCCGTGGCAGGTATTTCTTTCTACCGACCATCCCAATGGCGGTCCCTTCTACCTCTATCCCTGGATCATCAAGCTACTGATGGATAAGCCGTTCCGAGACGAGATGCTGAAGCGTGTTCATAAGCGTGTCATGCCGGAGACCATCCTGTCGAGTCTTGATCGCGAGTATACCCTGAATGAGATCGCCATCATCTCGAGGGCGGGACCAGCAAGAGCGCTAGGGCTTACGCATAAAGGTCACCTGGGAATCGGGGCGGATGCCGATATTACCATCTACTCCAAGGATAGCGATAAGGAGCAGATGTTCGAGCATCCCGTCTATGTCGTCAAGGCTGGAGAGACGGTCCTTCAAGACGGTGAGATTGTTCATAGTCCTCATGGGAAGACCCTGTTTGTCGTCCCGCCTGAGGTTGGCGATCTGGATCCGACGTTCAAGACCGAATTCGAAAACTACTACACGATTCGGTATCAGAATTTTCCAATCGATATCGAGGATATTCCCAACCGAGAGGCGATTCCTGCGGGACCCGCTCGATGACATTGTTGCTGATCTGACGGAGACGCGATGGAGATTAATGGCGTTTGCATCGATGAAACATATGCAGAGGCATTCAGCCTGTATGCCAGCCGGGTGCTGATTACCGCGTGCAGCAAGACATGGGCGCTGGAGGCGGCGCGAAGTATGGCGGGGTTCGGTACGTCGGTCATCGGCTGCGGCTGCGAGGTGGCAATTGAGGGAATCGAGCCGACGGAGACACCGGATGATCGCCCAGGCGTCAGTGTTATGCTGTTCGCCCCGTCGAAAAAGGCTGTACATGAGCAACTGATCAATCGAATCGGTCAGTGCGTGATGACCGCTCCCACCTCGGCCTGTTATAACGCCCTGGAGGCGGAAGATCGTCTGTCGATAGGGGGCAAGCTTAAGTTCTTTGGAGACGGATTTCAGATCAGCAAGCGAATCGATTCGCAGATGACCGGTAATGGGAGCGGCCCTCGCCGTTTCTGGCGGATTCCAGTGATGGACGGCGAGTTTATTGTCGAAGATCGGTTCGGCGTACAAAAGGGTGTAGCCGGCGGCAACTTCCTACTGTTGGGGCGCGAGCTGTCTGGGACCCTGCAGGCTGCCGAGCGGGCGATCGAGGCGATGCGAAAGATACGGGGCGTCATTATGCCCTTTCCCGGCGGTATCGTCAGGTCGGGCAGTAAGGTCGGCTCTCGTTATAAGTTCCTCAATGCCTCAAGCAATACGGCCTTCTGCCCTTCACTGAGGCGTGCAGTTCCGAGCGAATTACCGGAAGGGGTGGGGGCGGTCCTCGAAGTCGTCATCGACGGTCTGACGCCGGAGGTGGTAGGCGAGGCGATGCGGGTCGGTATCCGGGCCGCATGCGGTCCTGAGATCATCAAGGTCTCTGCCGGTAACTATGGCGGGAAGTTAGGCAAACATCATTTTCACCTCCATCAGCTCTTGGCGTAAGGCCGAGCGCTGACGGTTCACTTGTGAAAAGAGGATAGCATATGGCACCAGTCGTACTGCATACGAAAGAGATCCCAACAAATATTCCACTTGAGGCCGAGTCGATCTCGCCCGATCTGTTCGTAGAGCGCAGTCAGGCAGAGATTGAGGCTATGCCCGTCGCATGGGGGAATGAGACCTATCGGATTGGCGACTTCTTTACGGTCGAAGGGGAACGGTCGGATGAGATCGTTGTGGATGGCTGCGCGGGCCGTGTCAAGTGGATCGGCTCGGGGATGACGCGGGGGCGGATTGTGGTCCGTGGCGACGTTGGGATGCACGCCGGCTCGTACATGCGAGGTGGCGAGATCCTTGTTGAGGGGAATGCAGACGACTTCCTCGGTGTCGAAATGCAGGGCGGGCTGATCCGGGTCAAGGGCAATGCGCGACATCGTACCGGTTCCGCGTATCGCGGAAGCAAATACGGTATGCAGGGTGGGACCATTGTGGTCGACGGAAACGTCGGGCATGAAGTAGGCGCCTACATGCGGCGAGGCCTCATCGTCATTAAGGGGAATGCCGAGGATTTTCTAGGGGCCATGATGTTTACCGGAACGATCTGCCTCTTCGGTCAGGCAGGCATCAGAACCGGCGGCGGCATGCAGAAGGGGACCATAGTCTGCCTGAGCCCCATTGATCTATTGCCGACCTTTGCTTACGACTGCTCCTACGAGCCTGTCTATCTCCGGATCCTGTTCAAGGGACTGAAGGGGTTGGGGATAGAATGCCCGCCGCAGGCGAACGGTCCCGTTCGGCGCTATCACGGAGACCTGGCGGATGTCGGCAAGGGCGAAATTCTGATTGCCGCATAAGGAGGACGCTACCTTGTCGCTCAGTCTGAATCGCCAGGCCGGTGAGATACTCGATCGGATGTCCGACCGGGCCTCTGCGCTCGGGATTTCGGTGTCGACGCTAACGAACGGCGCACGACTTGTCGATCTCGGGGTGAAGGCGCCGGGGGGACTACTGGCAGGTAAGGGACTGTCGGAGATCTGCCTCGGCGGACTTGGCGAAGTCGCGTTTCTCCCGCTCGACTACGGCGAGTTCTCGCTTGCCGGCGTCAGTGTCGCGATAGACGGACCGATGTTACCCTGTCTTGGTTCGCAATATGCGGGCTGGAAGATCCATCGCGGAAAGTTCTTTGCAATGGGATCCGGTCCGGCCAGGGCGCTGGCAAGGACTGAGGAGCTGTTTGAGACGATTCGCGTCCAGGATAACGCCGACCAGGCGGTCCTTGTACTGGAAAGTGGCCGTCTGCCCAACGAAGAGGTGGCCGATTACGTCGCAGAGAAGTGCGGCATTAAGCCTGATCGAGTCTCCTTGGCGGTTGCTGCGACGCGCAGCGTAGCCGGCGCAGTACAGATTGCAGCGCGATCTGTTGAGACCGCCATGCACAAACTCCTGGAGTTGAAATTCGATGTGGCCAAGGTGCTGAGCGGCTTCGGGGTGTGCCCCATCGCGACCCCAGCTGCTGACGACCTGACGGCCATCGGACGGACAAACGACTGCGTATTGTATGGCAGCGAGGTCTTCCTGACGATCTCAGCCGCCGATGCCGAGATCGAGACCCTGATCGACAAAATTCCCTCCTCGTCTTCGAGAGACTACGGACAGCTGTTCGGTGAGCTGTTCAAGCGGTATGATGGTGACTTCTATAAGATCGACCCGTTCCTCTTCAGCCCGGCCAGGATTACCATCACCAACGCCGCCAGCGGCCGAACCTATAGGGCTGGGCGCTTCAATGCTGAGCTGCTCCAGGCTTCTCTCCTCAGTTAAATCACGTTAGGCGTGAGGCATAAATAGTGAGGCGATGATGCCCACGTTGTTTGTCTCTGACTCCTTACCCCTCATCCCTGACACATCACGTTTCCCGTTTCCCAAATGAAGATCGGAATTCTCGCTGATAGAAACGGATGGCACGTCGAGGCCCTCGCAAAGGCGCTGGCGCGACGCGGCCACCAAGCCGACTTTCTGCCGATTACACGGCTGGTAGCCAGAGTCCCTGGTCGTCCGCTTGTCGCAATCGATAATCAACCCCTCGAATCCCTTGATGCCCTGCTGATCCGGACAATCCCTGAAGGGTCGCTGGAACAGATCATTTTCAGGATGGATATCCTGCACCGTCTGGAGGCGGCCGGGGTTAGGATTATGAACCGGCCAAGCCCGCTGGAACGGACCGTCGATAAGTATTTTACGTCCAGCCTACTCGCGTCACGCGGCCTGCCAACCCCGAAGACCGTCGTCGCTGAGGGGTTCGATGATGCGATGGAGGCGTTCCGTAAGCTCGGTGACGTAGTGGTCAAGCCGCTATTTGGCGCCGGAGGGAGAGGGATCGTACGGATCAGCGACGCCGATGTCGCGTATCGAGTATTTCGTGCCCTTGCGCTGACTCGGAGCATCTACTACATCCAGGAATTTGTTCCCCATGGCGATTACGATCTGAGGGGTCTGGTGATAGGCGATCGGGTTGTTGCGGCCATGCGCAGGCGGTCCGATGGTTGGCGGCATAATGTGTCTCTGGGCGCACATCCGGAGTCTTGCACCATAGATGAAGAAGCAACCCGCCTCTGTATCGAGGCCAGTCGGCTGCTTGAGACCGATTATGCCGGGATCGATCTGCTGAGGACTGATCAGGGGTATACGGTTGTAGAGGTCAATAGTATTCCAGGCTGGTCCGGTCTGCAGCGAACGACGGAGATCGACCTCGCTCAGGAGATCGCCGACCACCTGCTCAGCTTGCTGAGACGCTGATCAATGAATTCTCTGCCTCCTGACGCAGTCTCTCTCGCCGCGCAAATGGCCTGCCTCCTTGAGGTCAGCGCCGATAAGCCCGGCAACGTTACCCCATTCGCCGACTTCGCCGACACCCGTTATGCCGACTTTCTGGCCAGCGCCGTTATCCTGGGACAGGTCCTACGGAAGGCCGCAACGCTCGCGACCGGCTCATTGGTCCTCAGCGCAGTTCGAGAGACGAAGCGGCTGGTCGGCCGGAACACGAACCTTGGTATCGCACTCCTCTTCGCCCCACTGGCCAAAGCGGCCCAGCGTAGGGGGCGGAGATCGCTTCGAACCAGCCTTCGCAGTGTGTTAACCGCTCTCACGCCCTACGATGGGCAAAAGGTCTACGAGGCGATTCGCTTGGCCCAACCCGGTGGTCTCGGGCAGACGGATCAGTTGGATGTCCGAGCAACCCATGGCAGGGTGAGGCTCCTTGAGGCGATGCGCACTGCGGCCGAGCGGGATTCGATCGCGCGAGAGTACAGCACCGACTTCGAGATCACCTTCACCATCGGCGCTCCGACGTTCGAGCGCTCTCTTCAGGAGTCTGGTGATCCGGAAGCTGCGGTGATTCAGACCTACCTGACGCTGCTCTCTCGCGTTCCGGATTCACTGATTGCGCGCAAATGCGGGGCGCAGGAGACTGTCAGGATCTCACGAGAGGCAGGTAGAATTCTCGCCATCGGCGGGGTCTATACTGAGCAGGGTTGGCGAAGGCTTCGGCGGTTGGATCGAGCGCTCCGCAAGGACGGCAACCGGCTCAATCCTGGGACGACCGCAGATCTGACCGCCTCGGCTCTCTTTGTCGTTCTCTTGGAGCGCGGGATAGAATGTGTACTAGGCAGGAAAGAAAGGCTATAAAGACGACGTACTGATGGTTGCCCTGCGGTTAGAGGCGTGTGTCGTAAAGATGTCAGCCTGAATCGTTGCAGACGTAGACCTTCGCATCGTATCCATGATCGATAGGGCCATCCCCATATCTCCTGCTAACCCATATACCGTCGGTCCCCAGGAACTTTGCCCGACCCCTAACGCCCCTGCCCGCGACATTGCCTTGGCCAACGCCGCCCCCTGCGTGGTGGCAAAGGTTCCACCCTGGACGGGTCGGAACCATGCTCCAACAATCCGCTGAATACTGGTAAGCGATTCACCAAAGACGACGGGATCGCGTTCGAGTACCGCCGGCAGCATCTGCATGAGGAGGATTCGGCTGAGCCGCCCTGCGGCAGCGGTGGGACGGCCGGCGAGCCGATGAAACGCGCTGATCTCTGCGGTTCCCGCAAGTCCGTGACCGACGCGCGGGATCGCCACGACAAAGACCCATTCCTTCGGAAAGGGGTAGCGAACGATCGTTGGCGGGACATCCTCCACGCTCCACGCTCCACGCTCCACCGTTTTGTCAGCGCTCGACGCTCGACGCTCGGCACTCAACGCTGTTTTGCGTCCGGCATCTACGATGAAGCCGCCCCGTTCGAAGGCGGTGATTCCGATTCCCGATCGAGCCCCGCGGCCCATGATGGCTGCCAGCTCCCGAACATCAGCGTCGATGGAGTACAGGCGAGCCAACGCGGACGCGACGCCAAGGGCCAGTTGCGTTCCCGAGCCCAGACCGACATGGGCGGGGATAGTTGCCTTGACGGAGAGGCGAGCCCCTTGGCGCAGCTTGTAATGGCTGAGGAATCGGCGCGCCAATAAGAGGACTCGACTTCTCTCATATCCCGCAGCGACGAGCCGGTCCGCCGGTGTCGCCTCGATCGTGACCGTTGGCTTGTCGATGGCCAGCCCGATGCTTCCGAACATCCGGCCCAATGCGCCATCCGGATCGATAAATCCGAAGTGAAGCCTGGCATGGGCCGTGACCGTTACCCTCATGACTGCTGCCGTTCTGCGTAGTCTTGAAGGTATTGCATCGCCCAGATCTCCTGCTCGCCTCCGGTCTTCATCACAATCTCCGACAGGCGGCGATACTCCTGCAGGATCTGTACTGCACCAAGGAACTGGACTCGAGTGGCGAGGATGGTTGCTTCGATGATCGCGTTTTTGGCGCGATTAAATCCGATGAATTCACGCAGAACCCCCTTCTTGAGAATCGTACAGCGAAAGGTCGTACGCTCTGATGTTGTGTCGGCGTCCGAGACCCTGCACTCGTAATATGAGCAGGCATCCGTCAGGATAAGGCCGGTGATCTGTTCGGCCCGGAAGGTTGGAACCTGAGGATTGGAGAGCGCGCTTTCGGCAAACAGCCGGCAGTTATCGGTCAGGTTGACGACAGCAGCCCCAGTGGCGACAAGATTCCGGCAGGTGGCCGAATCCTTATACGGGCGGATGATCACCTCCACGTCCCCGATGGTGACCCCCATCGGCGCAAGATTCGCTTCCCCCGCCTCATTCAATGTTGTGACGATACTCTCAATAATCATTACCCTGTCCCAGATACCCCCATTGCAGCTCTTCTTCCTGGATATATTTTTTCCCGAGCAGCATCGCAAGTCTCGCCTTCATCAACTCGCGACCCAGATAAAAGGCATGCCCGATCGGTTCCGGGCCAAGGTGCGCCGTAATCTGGTCGAAGATCCGGCGAATGTCGGTCTCTTTGATGAAGAGATCGCGATTAAATACATAGATGGCCGATCGGTCGGCAAAGATGCGGAAGTTCGGGTCCGTCACCATCCGCTGCATCTCCCTCAACTCTGCCTCGGACGGGCAGTCGATCCTCCGATCTTTGATCGTGAGCAGGCCGTCGTCGAGATTTTTCGGCAGCACCCCACGCTGCCGGGCGTAATGCATCAGCCGGCGGGCAAGGTCCAGTTCGCGGACAGAGCCCCTGGCCCACGATGCCACCTCGGTGGTCAGTACATAGCGGATCTGCAGCTCCGACATGACGCCGGTGAGGAGCGCATTGATTCCTGTGCTGTCGGCATCGGTGAGTTCGGTAATGTTGCCAGCCCCCATAAGGATCTCGGCCTGCGGAAAGCGGCGCCTCGCCTCGGCATAGCGTGCGAGCGATTCAGCAAACCCGAAGCCGATCGGCGCAAGGATCGGATCGATAATATAGCGTGTCATGCCCAGACGCTCCACGGCCTCGATGTTCGCCGCAAGGGAATCCAGCCCCTTACCGAAATCTGGGATGATGACCGGGGTACAGGTCAGATCCGTGGCCAGATGTAGGTTCTGCGAATTCACGCTCAGGAGCAATTCAGCGCCGGCCTTATCGGCAGCGAGGATCTCCTGCGTATCGAAACTGTCGATGCTGACGCGGAACCCCTCGGATCGAAGCGCCGAAACAATCTCGCCGACATGACCGGCCGGTTGCGCCGGGATACAGCCCACGTCGATGACGTCCGCCCCGCAGGCCGCGTAGTAGCGCGCCTTGCTCAGGACCTCGCCGATCGACAGGGTAGGGGCGTCGTTGATCTCGGCCAGGATGGTCAGGTCGTGCCCGCCATACCCCTCCCGTTTTTTCTCCGCGCCAAAGTAGTAGGGGATGTCCCGCAGGTCCTTCGGCCCTTTTTCGACCTTCACGCCCAGCGACTGCTCCAACTCTTGGGTATTGACGCGGCAGAGTCCAGGGATCATCAATAGATCACAGGCGGGCGAGCGAAGCGCATGGAGGATAAAGGGTGTGGTCATCAAGGCGGCGACGCTGATCTTGAGGGCGGCCACCTCGTGCTCGAACTCGGCCTGCATGCCTGCCAGCGTCTCTTTCAGGGCGCGCGCTGCCAGCTTGCCGGTGATAAAGAGAATCTTCATATGGGTCTATTGGGTCTATTGCGTGGGGCGTCTATTGCGAACGACGCGATGGACGCGACAGACGCAACGACGCTATAGACGCGTCTCACACCCAGAGGCCGCCGTGGACGTGCAGCACCGACCCCGTCACGTATTGCGCCCGCTCGGACGACAGGTAACTGACCGCTTCGGCAACATCGTCGGGTGCGCCCAATCGACCGAGGGGAACCATCCGGGCCCAGGCCTCTTTGTCTTCAGCTCGATACTGCCCGTAGGTTTCGGTTTCAATGAAACCAGGATTGACGGCGTTGACCCTGATGCCCCACGGCGCCTCGGACCGCGCTAACGATCTGGTCAGCATGATCACGCCCGACTTAGCGATATAATAGGCCGGGGCCTCAAAGACCCCGACCGGCGAATGCTCCACATTAAGCGCCCCTATGTTGATGATGCTGCCGCCGCGCTGTGCCCGCATCACCCGCAGGGCTGCCCTGCTGCAATAAAACGTGCTGCTCAGGTTGCTGTCCATGGTTCGTCGCCACTCGTCATCGGTGGTGTCGTATAATGCCCGTACGAGAAACGGACCAACGTTGTTGACCAGGATGTCGAGAGAGCCGAGTTCTCTCACCGCCGTTTCGATAAGCGTAGATGCGCCGGTCGATGTGGAGACATCAGCTTTCACAGTCACGGCCTTCACGGGCAGCTCTTTGAAGTCCTGAAGGGCTGCTTGCGCTGCTCCGTCGTCGCCATGATAGTTCAGGACGACATCACATCCGTCCCGGGCGAGGCGCATCGCAATCGCCTTACCGATTCCTTTGGTGCCGCCGGTAATCACCGCAACCCGTCGCGATTGCACCTTCAGTCTTCCACCTTCCTTCACCTTCTGATCGCCGAACGCTTCGCAACCTACCAAGAATAACCGTATCTTATGCTCGCCCCGCCGAAACTTCAAGGCGAATCCGCCCATACAAGCGTTGGAGTGTATAGCCACAGCCCCTTCCAGTCAGATCACCTCCGGACTTGGCATCCTTGCCATGGAAGGATTAGCCTGCAGCATACGCACACCTGCAACACAGCCAGCCTCTCGTGAGGCAGGCTTGGCAATGGACACATACGACTCGACGACGGTCCGAAAGCAGAGTATTCTCAAGGCATGAAGGCAACGATGTACTTCAAATACGTCAGAGCACGTCCGGACCGCCAGGGCATTCGAGACGTATGGATTGAACAAACGATACAGTCCCCGGAAGCACGACAAGTGCAATCTGCGGGCGAATACGACTATGGAAGCGGATTGCTGAAGCAGAGGGTCGCTGGCTATGGGTGTTGCTGCTGCAAGACGGAGAGACCGTACACAACGCCTTTTTCGATAGGCGCTTCAAAGGAGAACAAGGATGAAGGCGAAATACTTCTATGATACTGACACATTACTCCTTCAGTTCAGCGACGCAGAGATCGCGGAGACTTATGACCTCACAATGAGAACGTGCTTGTCGAAGTCGATAAGAAAGGTCGTGTCGTGTCTATGACGGTAGAGCACGCGAAGGAGCAAATGGACGTCAGCGAATTCTCCTACCAACTTGCTGTAGCCTAGGAGACAGCTTGCCCAGCCAAGGGATTGAGCGTCACGCGTAAACGCGGGAACTCAGCGCTGACGCTACACGCACCTTCCGGAGCGAGTGATGTTCCCAAAGGTACCAGGCGCTCGGCTTGAGAATTACTTGACTAATTTTGGACGGGATGTAGAATAAGTCACCCGACAGATTGGGCGGTTAGCTCAGTCGGGAGAGCGCCGCCTTCACACGGCGGAGGTCACTGGTTCGATCCCAGTACCGCCCACCACCTTTTCAATCGCTTACGCCTGCCTCGCCTTCATGAATGCGCTCGTCGCGGCCTATCCCGGGAAAGACCTGCATGCAGAATGCTTACTTTCTGCGGTGATCCCATACTATAATCTCCGCAGAAGATGCGTAGAATGTATATCCATGAACTGAAGGACTGGCCCCGGTTTCACTGGAACCGCGAGCTGCTTGCTGAGCCTCTCGCCGACGTTCGCCACCGACAGGGTCGGCTGGTCGGCCACATGGAAGCCCTCGGATTCACTCTCCGCCAGGAGGCCGTCTTGCAAACCCTCACATCCGATGTTCTCAAGAGCAGTGAAATCGAGGGTGAGATCCTGAATGCTGAAATGGTCCGGTCCTCAATTGCGCGCCGCCTCGGTATGGATATCGGCGCACTCAAGCCCGCAGATCGCACTGTCGAGGGCATCGTCGATATGATGCTCGACGCCACGTGCCATTATGACCAGCCGCTCAGCGCCGAAAGGCTCTTTGCGTGGCATGCGTCCCTGTTTCCCACCTGGCGCAGCAGCATGACCAAAATCAGGGTAGGGGTCTGGCGTAACGACAGCACCGGCCCGATGGAGGTCGTTTCTGGCCCAGTTGGGAAGGAGCATGTCCATTATCAAGCGCCTCCGGCGCTACGGGTCGATAGGGATATGTGTGCGTTACTGAAGTGGTTCAATACGAACGCCGACATTGATCCGGTCTTGAAGGCTGGACTGGCCCATCTCTGGTTCGTCACCATCCACCCGTTTGATGACGGCAATGGCCGTATTGCGCGCGCCATCGCTGATATGGTGCTGGCGCGCTCAGAACGCAGTCCGCAGCGCTTCTACAGTATGTCAGCGCAAATCCGGCAGGAGCGTCACGCATATTACGACATGCTTGAAGCAACGCAGAAGGGGACGATGAACATCACACCCTGGATGGAATGGTTCCTCGGCTGTATGGGTCGCGCCATCGACGATTCACGTACCGCTCTGGCCGCAGTCCTTACCAAGGCGCGCTTCTGGGACGCGACCGTTGGTGTGGCGATCAACGACCGGCAACGCCTTGTGCTCAACCGTCTTCTTGATGGCTTCGAGGGGAAGCTCACGACATCGAAATATGCGAAGCTCACCAAGTGTTCCCAGGATACCGCCCTCCGTGACATTCTACTACTCGTCGAGCGAGGGCTCCTTATCCGCAACCCACAAGGCGGGCGGAGCACGAGCTATGCGCTCGTTCCGCTACGATAGTGCGACGCACTGCGAGGTGATTTACGACCCGAACACCACGAAGGGTTTTTGGGGGAGATTATCGTCTCTCCAACCCCCGTCCACCATATCCCTCTGCGCTCGGCAGGGGGTTTTTATTTACCCTGACCATTTCGGCTTGACATCACCGGACCGCTTCAGTAGGCTCCATTTTATTCGAGGTGCTGGTTTTTCTTACGGATCAGACGCAATGGGGCAATGGTTACTGTAGGGGCACAATTCATTGCGCCCTGCCCGGCGGGCGTGATAAATCACGCCCCTACATTGGGTAACCCGGTGGGGATGGGATGATCGCGTGGGTGCGGGGGATCGGCGAGCGGGTGCTTGCCGGAGGGTCGGTAACGTTTGATGAGGCTGTCGAACTCTTCGAGCGGTCCGATTACGACGTCCATGAACTGTTTCAGGTGGCGAATCGTCTCCGACTGAATCGGTTCGGGAATAGGATCCATCTGTGCGGCATCGTCAACGCGAAAAGCGGCGGGTGCCAGGAGGACTGTAGCTTCTGCAGTCAGTCATCCCGCCAGGCCGCCGAGATCGCGCGATATAGCGTCATCGCCGCCGACGAGATGGCCGTAGCCGCCAGGCAGGCGCGCGGGTGCGGCGCCTTGGCGCTTGGTGTGGTTACCGCTGGGCGCGGCCATAATGCGACCTCTGAAGATTTTCGGCGGCTGATCGAGGGGATTCAAGCCATCACACGGGACGGCTCGGCAGAGGCGCACGCCTCACTCGGGATCATGGGCGACGAGGAGTTTCGACAACTCAAGGTAGCCGGCCTTACCACCTTCAATCACAACCTGGAGACCGGCCGCTCCTACTTTCCGAATATCTGTACGACCCACACCTATGACGAACGGGTAGCAACTGTCAGGTCGGCTCGGGCTGCCGGAATCAGGGTCTGTAGCGGTGGGGTCTTCGGAATGGGGGAGGAGCCCCGACATCGCGCTGAGCTGGCCTTTACCCTGAAAGAGCTGGATGTGGATGAAGTGCCTCTGAACTTTTTGATTGCTGTGGAGGGGATCAGTTTGGAGCAGAAGCCCCCTCTTCAGCCGCTCGAGATACTGAAGACGATCGCCCTCTTTCGCTGGATCCTTCCGACCAAGAACATCTTTGTCTGCGCTGGGCGACAGCATCTGGGCGAGCTGCACCCGATGATCTTTTTTGCCGGTGCCAGCGGAGTCATGGTCGGCGACTTCCTGACGACCAAAAATCGGGGCGTACGCGACGACCTGAAGATGCTCCATGATCTGGGGCTCGACTTTAGCGAACCCTTGTCGGCCTTGGAACGCCACGCCTCCGCTCCGCTCTAGCCCTCGCCATGGCCTCACGCAGTCATCGGCTCCGCCGGGACGATCAACAGTACGTGTGGCACCCGTTTACCCAGATGGCGGACTGGCTGCAAGAACGGCACCCGATTATCGAGCGGGGTAAGGGGAGTACCCTTATTGATGTAGACGGGCACCGCTACCTGGACGGCGTCTCCTCTCTCTGGGTGACCGTCCACGGCCACCGCAACACAGCGATCGATCGAGCCGTTCGCACTCAACTCGGAAAGATCGCGCACACCACCTTCCTGGGCCTTTCGCATCCGCTTGCGATCGACCTTGCCAAGGCGCTCATCCGGATCGCTCCAAAAGGACTTACCAAGGTCTTTTATTCCGATAACGGCTCGACCGCTGTCGAGATCGCACTGAAGATGGCGTTTCAGTACTGGCAGCAGCGGGGCGGGGCATATGCCCGCAAGAGACGGTTCATTGCCCTGGACGAGGCGTATCATGGCGATACCCTGGGTGCGGTCAGCGTCGGAGGAATCGATCTGTTCCACCAGCTCTATCGACCGCTCCTCTTTCCAGTTCAGCGGATCCCGTCGCCGTACCGAGCGCCGTGGGATCGCTCCCGACGAACTGATCCGCTGAAACGATTGGAGGCCATTCTGACGCGACACCACGATCAGGTGGCAGGCCTCGTGATGGAGCCGCTGGTGCAGGGGGCAGCCGGGATGCTACCCTCGCCGCCGGGCTTCCTCAAGGCCGTACGATCGCTCTGCTCGCAGTACAACGTCCTGTTGATCCTGGACGAGGTCGCCACCGGCTTTGGCCGGACCGGGACGATGTTTGCCTGCGAACAGGAGGGTGTGGCACCGGACCTGCTCTGCCTGGCAAAGGGGCTGACAGGGGGGTACCTGCCGCTGGCCGCGACGCTGGCGACACAGCAGATCTTCGACGGATTCTGTGCCCCGTATGCGGAGAAAAAGGCCTTCTTTCATGGCCATAGTTATACCGCGAACCCGCTGGCCTGCGCCGCCGCCCTCGCCAACCTCCAGTGTTTTCAGCGTGAGCAGACTCTGAAGCGACTGCAGCCCAAGATCGTACTGCTCCGTCGGGAGCTCGATTTACTACAATCGCTGCCACACGTGGGCGACATCCGACAGGTCGGGTTCATGGTTGGGATCGAACTGATGCGTGACCCGGCCCGAGGAGAGCCATACCCGTATGAGGCCAAGACCGGGATTCGAACGATCCTGGAGGCGAGACGACGGGGGCTGATTATTCGGCCGCTCGGCAACGTCATCGTCCTGATGCCGCCGCTGTCGATCTCTCGGGGCGATATCGTTAAGATGGTGCGCATTGTCCGCGATGCCATCGTTACGGCAACGGAGAGATGAAGCGCGTGAGTGGAGCAGACCCTTCGACTCGGCTCAGGACAGGGCTGTTCGTGACCGGGACCGATACCGGCGTCGGGAAGACGCTGATCACGGCCGGGCTGGCGCATGCCCTGCGGGCCATGGGGATCGACGTTGGGGTGATGAAGCCGGTCGAGACCGGCTGCCCCATACGGGGTGGGCGGTTGCAGCCGTCAGATGCCTTGACGCTACGCGAGGCGGCAGGATCGCGAGACGCGCTCGACATGGTCAACCCATATCGTCTCCGTGAGCCGCTCGCCCCAATGGTCGCGGCCGAGCGGTCCGGGCGACAGATCGATGTCGAGCGGTTGCTGGAGCGCTTCGATCGCCTGGCCGATCGACACACCATGATGCTGGTGGAGGGCGCCGGCGGCCTGTTGGCGCCCATCACTGAGGAGGTGTCGTTCCTCGATCTTGCAGCTCGACTGCGACTTCCCCTGCTCATTGTGATCGGGTCAAGGCTTGGCGCGCTGAACCATGCCCGGCTGACGGTCGCTGCTGCGTTGGCTGCCGGTGTCCCTGTCGCGGGCGCCATCGTCAATCGTGCGACGGCCGAGCGATCGCCGGCCAGGACCACGAACCCTTCGGCCCTCAGCCGCCTCTTGCCGATCTCGGTTCTTGGCGAGATTCCCCACCTGTCCGGCGTCAGGGGATCTATGCTATGGCGCAGCCCAATCCTTCAACGACTCCTCACGTCATATCTCGGCGATCTGTTTCCGGAACTGATCAGGAGGTGAACCAGTGTTCATAACGCGACGGCCCGCAATGCCCATGCTATCGCTGCTGTGTCTCTTGTTCCTGACGTCGTGCGCGCTTGTCGGTCAGGGGCCGCGCGCATGGGAGGACCCGTCCGGCGAGAAGGGGCTGGCGTCCTGGTACGGTCATCCGTACCATGGCCGTCGCACCAGCAGCGGTGAGGTGTACGATATGTACCAACTGACGGCGGCGCATCGCGAGATTCCGCTCGGCAGTTGGGTGGAGGTGATCAACCTGAATAATGGCCGATCACTGACCGTCAGGATCAACGATCGAGGGCCGTTCATAGATGGGCGGATTATCGACCTGTCGTATGCCTCCGGCACGCTGCTCGGCGCGATAGGACCCGGGGTGGTGCCGGTCAGGGTTCGCCTGACCCAGGCGCCACAGGGTAGCGTCAGCCCGAACAGGTATTCGGTTCAGGCGGGCTCGTTCATCGCTGAAGCGAATGCCCTCGCGCTGAAAACAGAACTTGAGCAGAGGAAGACTACCGGCGTTCGCCTTGTGAAGGCCATGGTCGGTGACGAGATCTACTATCGCGTCCGGGTCGGGCCGTTTGTCTCGCACGCCGAGGCCAAGACGGCTGCAGAGCGACTGGCATCGCTGGGCTACCGCGTCCTTATTATGGGTTCTGAAGACCGCCCTGACACGCTCCGCTAAGTTATTACATATTATTCTATGTGATATACTAAACTATAATAGTGTGTGACATGTATAAGTAACGTGTGATATAATTATTAAATAAAACTGAAAGGCGATCCATCGTGCTTGCACTGAGGAGTTCATGGTGAGTCGAGTTGCGACGCACTTCCCCCCCCATTAATATGCTCGTTATTTCCGGAGTATCCATGTACGGTTTCAGTCAGTGGTCGTTTTATGCTGCCCGCCTTGCTTTCCTCGTACTGTTACCCCGCGTTCGGCGATGTTGTCAGAAAGCGAGACTCGGAAGATCATGCTCAAGCTGCTGACAGGTGTTCGCGCCCGATTGCTGCTGCTCATACTCCTGACGCTGGTCCCGATTGTGCTGATCATGGGCTATCTAGGTCTGCAACATCGTCGGAACGCCGGTCTCCTGGTGCAGCAAGAGGCGTTGCGAGTGGTCCGGGCTACCTCCGACGACCACGACCGTATGATCAAGAATGCGACACGGCAACTCCTGACCGTTTTGGCGAACCTCCCTCATCTGCGCACGCGCGAGCCTGGTGCGTGCAGCGCATTTTTCGCGTCCTTGCTGCAGCAGTCCCGCCTCTATACAAACCTGGGCATGGTGACGCCTGATGGGACTGTTGTCTGCAGCGGCCTTCCGCTTGCCCAGCATACCAATCTCGCCGATCGATCCTATGTTCAGCGCGCCATAGAGACGCGCGACTTTGCCGTCGGCGACTATCAGAAGCGCCACGTCATCGGCGAATCGCCGATCAACTTCAGCTATCCTGTACTCGATCATGCCGGGAAGGTTCAGGCGGTGGTTTTCGCCGCAGTAAATCTCGACTGGTCGTACCAGGTTACTATAGAAACAACGTTGCCGCAGGGTGCAGAGTTGGTGGTGATTGACCGCGAGGGTACGATCCTGAACCACTATCCAAAGAACGCGCGTCATCTGGGCAAGGCCGTACCGCAACTGCCTGTTGTCCAAGCCATTCTGGCGCGCGGCGAGGGCGTGCTTGAGGCCCTCGATGAGGACGGTATCGTACGTATCTATGGGTTCACCCAGTGCGTCGTTCACGGACCAGACATGTATATGTGGATCGGCATCCCCGCGACCGTCGCGTACGCTCAGGCCAACGCGGACCTGATCAACAGCTTCGCCGGACTCGGGCTGGCCGGCGCGCTGGCGCTTGCGGCGGCATGGGTGTTCGGTGACCTGCTCATCCTGCGCAGGGTGAAGGCGCTGATTCACGGTACCGAGCGACTGAAGGCCGGAGACCTGGCGAGTCGGGTACAGGTGGCCGGACGCGACGAGCTGAGCATCCTGGCCGGCAGCTTTAACGAGATGGGAGACCGGCTCCAGGCTGCTCACAACCAGCTCGCCGCTCAGGTCAAAGAGTTGACGCGCCACGAGCGGGAGCTCAGCTTGCTCCGGGGGATCGACTCGAAGATACTAGCCGAGGCGCCTATTGCCGATATCCTCTCCCGCGGTATTGAGGCCTTCACCGAGCTTGCGGAAGCCAAGGCCTGTGTCCTGGTCAGGCTGGACCAAGAGAGCGGAGATGACAAGTCGATTGCGGTCTATGCGCCGGCCTCGGAGGGGGTGCGGTGGTCCATGGTGCCCATGCGACTTCGTGATGGAGAGGGCGCCATTGGCAGGGCCATCGGCACGCGGGCAGCCGTTCTGATCCCCGACATCTTGATCGATCCGCAGATGGCGCGGTATCGTGATCACCTCCTGGCCCTTGGCATCCATGCCTTGTTTGCAGTTCCGCTCTGCATAGAGCAGACCGTAGTTGCGGTAGTAGGGCTGGGCTACCCGACGGCGCGGAGCTTCTCCGATGCGGAGGTCCGGACCATGGAAGGGTTTGCGAACCAGCTTACCATCGCCTGGGAGCAGGCCCGTTTACGGGAGGAGGCGAAGGCGCGCTGGCGGCTGGAAGAGGCCGCTCGGCTCAAGGCCCTCTTCATCGCCAACATGTCCCACGAGCTTCGGACCCCGCTTAACTCAGTCCTCGGTTTTTCTGAGCTGCTGCAGGATGCCGCCTTTGGCACGCTCACCGACAAGCAGCGGCGGCATGTCGGACATATCTACGAAAGCGGCAAGCATCTGCTGGCCTTGATCGAAGATATTCTGGATCTCTCGAAGGTCGAGGCGGGGAAGATCGAGCTTCGTCTCGAGCCCCTGCTGCTCTCTGATGCCCTCGAGTCTGCGGTTGAGCTGATCAGGGGACAGGTCGTCAAGAACGGCATCGCGCTTGAGCTTTCGGTAGAGGAGAAGCTGCCGCTAATCGTGGCCGATCCGATCAGGCTCAGGCAGATTGTGTTCAACCTGCTATCCAACGCGGTGAAGTTCACCCCTGAGGGCGGACGGATCACGATGACCGGGAAGTCGGTACGGAATGGGGACGATACTGAGTGGGTTGAGATTGCAGTGATCGACAGCGGGGTTGGAATGAAGCCTGACGACCTGCCCAAGCTCTTTCAGCCGTTTGTCCGCCTTGATACGGCCCTTGACGCCCAGACCAAGGGAACCGGCCTTGGCCTTGCGCTGACAAAGCACCTGGTCGAGCTGCACGGAGGGCAGATTACCGCCGCCTCAGGGGGTATGGGCCAAGGCAGCACCTTCACGATTCGCCTTCCCTTTGCTCCACAATCCGGAATCCCCACACTGTAATCGAGCGGGCGTGACGGGATGGTCAAACTACACAACGAAACTAATCGAATAGACTCAACGATGCTCTAACACAATGAACGCAACAGGCGCAATGACACCATAGGATGCTATGACCAAGCAGACAATTCTCGTCGTCGATGACAACGCACAGAACGTCGAACTGCTGACGGCCCTGATGCAGGCCGGGGGATATGAGGTTATCTCAGCCGCCGACGGCCTGGAGGCATTGGCTCGGGTGGCCACCTCCCATCCGGACCTGATTCTCTTGGATATTATGATGCCGAAGCTGGACGGCTATGCGGTCTGCCGCCGCCTGAAACAGGAGGCGCCGACCCGTTTGATCCCGGTTGTTTTGCTGACGGCGCTAGGGGCGGAAGACGCTCGGATACAAGGGATTGAGGCAGGAGCTGACGACTTTATCACGAAGCCGTTCAGTCGGACTGAGCTGAAGGCCCGCGTCCGCTCGCTGCTCAGGTTGAAGGCGTTTACTGACGACCTTGAGCACGCTGAGGCCATGCTACTCGCGCTGGGCCGAACCGTCGAGGCGAAGGATCCGTACACCCAGGGCCACTGCGAGCAGCTTGCGGCCTACTCGGTGGTCCTTGGTCGAGAGCTTGGATTGCCACCCGAGGAACTGACAGCCCTGGACAGAGGCGGGACCCTGCACGATCTCGGTAAGATCGGGATCCCGGATGCGATCCTCCTAAAGCCCAGCGGCCTCAACGAGGCCGAGTGGGCGATCATGCGCGAGCACACGGTAATTGGTGAACGGATCTGTCGGTCGCTCCGATCGTTACAGCGGGTGTTGCCGATTATCCGCCATCACCATGAGCGGTGGGACGGCAGCGGCTACCCTGATGGTCTCATGGGCGAGGCGATTCCTATCACCGCGCGTATCTTGCAGATCGCAGATATCTACGACGCGCTGACGACCGCGCGACCGTATAAGCCTGCCCTATCGACTCAAACCGCATGCGACATACTGCGGGATGAGACGGCGCGCGGCTGGCGTGATTCCGGTGTGGTAGAGCCGTTCATCAAGCTGGTGGAGCAGGGCGGGCTGCCTGAGATTCCGAATGCGGAGCCTGCTTGATGAAATAACCGTGGCCCCTGTTGAGCATTTCGCTACCCCTCGATCGCTTCCTCTGTATCCGGTATTCTGCTCGGTCGCAGTGGCAACCCTTTGAACTGTTATCTCTGACCGGTCTTTCGGCTGAGCCCTGCAGCGTGAAGTACCTTGACACTTATCACCCCCCCTTCCTATAATCTGGTCGATTCAACAGGAGGAGAGATGAGCGAAGAGAGTTCGTTAATGAGCGAGCGGATACGGAAGCTGGCGGAGCTTGAATCCGCCGGCATCGATCCGTATCCAGCCCGGTTTGGGGTGACGCACCTGGCGGCCGATCTGCATCGGGAGTATGCGGGTCTTTCTGGAGAGGAGGATGCGGGGACTCCTCAGGTATCGATTGCGGGGCGCCTGGTATCCGTGCGAGGTCATGGGAAGGCGACCTTTGCGCACCTGCAGGACGGTTCCGGGAGGATACAGATCTATATCGTACGGGATACCGTCGGCCACGAGGTATACGATCTTTGCAAGAGGCTGGATATCGGCGATCACCTGGGGGTCGAGGGCCGGCTCTTCCGTACGCGGACAGGAGAGCTGACGGTGCGGGCGCTGGCGGTTCAGCTTCTTGCAAAGTCGCTTAGGCCGCTGCCGGAAAAGTGGCATGGGCTGACCGACGTAGAGACCCGTTTTCGACAACGCTATCTGGATCTCATCGTCAACCGCCAGGTTGCGGATGCCTTCAGGAAACGCAGCCGCCTGATTACAGAGATCCGCCGCTGCCTTGATGCAAGAGGGTTTCTGGAGGTTGAGACCCCCATGATGCAGGCGATGGCCGGCGGCGCCATGGCGCGCCCCTTTGTGACACATCACAACGCCCTCGACCTGACGCTGTATCTGAGGATCGCCCCAGAGCTGTATCTGAAGCGGCTGGTGGTGGGAGGGTTCGACCGGGTTTTCGAGATCAACCGGAGCTTTCGGAATGAGGGGATCTCCACCCACCACAACCCCGAGTTTACGATGCTGGAGTTCTATCAGGCGTACGCCGACTACCGAGACCTGATGGCGATGACGGAAGAGATGCTGGCGCACCTGGCCAAGGAGATTACGGGAGATCAGCAGGTGACCTATCAGGGGCAGCAGATCTCGTTTACGCCGCCTTGGCCGAAGCTGACGCTGGAGGAATCGCTTATCACGCTGGCCGGACTGGATGCAGAGACGCTGAAGACCGATGAGGGCATACGTGCAGTAGCCGAACACCATGGGATTCATATCTTACCGGGTTGGGGCAGGGGGAAGGTGATGGCTGAGCTGTTCGACACCCTGGTAGAGTCGAAGCTGATCCAACCCACGTTTATCATCGATTTTCCCACGGAGCTGTCGCCACTGGCCAAAGCGAAACAGGGGGATCCGACGACGGTTCAGCGGTTTGAGCTGTTTGTGGGCGGGATGGAGATTGCCAACGCCTACTCCGAGCTGAACGATCCACGCGAGCAGCGCGCCCGCTTTCTCGACCAGTTGCGGCAGCGGGATCAAGGCGATCTTGAGGCGCATGGCCTGGATGAGGATTATCTGCGCGCCTTAGAGTATGGGATGCCTCCGACGGCCGGTGAAGGGATCGGGATCGACCGGCTGGCCATGCTCTTGACCGACTCCCCATCGATTCGTGATGTGATCCTCTTTCCTCTCCTGAAGCCCGCCCAAGGCGAACCCGCTTCTGCTCCCGAGTCGTATCAAGGCGAGGGTGGCACCGATGCCGTTTGAGCTGTTTGTGGGACTGCGGTATCTGAAGGCACGACGAGGGCATGCATTTATCTCTCTGATTACACTGATCTCTATCGGCGGCGTCGCCCTTGGCGTCATGGCGCTCATTGTGGTGCTGGCGGTGATGAGCGGGTTTGAGCGCGATCTTCGAAGCAAGATCCTCGGAACCAATGCCCACCTCTGGATCATACGTCATGGAGATCGTGGGATCGAGGAGCCTGATCAGACATTGACGCGCATCCGCGATGTCCCGCACGTAGTGGCTGGTGCCCCCTTTACCTACCACCAGGTGATGCTCAGTACCGGTCGAGGGGCAGGGGGGGCGGTGCTTCGCGGTATCGATCTTGACGCTGCGCGTGAGGTGACGACGCTGACCGGAAGCTTCACCGAGGTTGATCCGGAGCGGCTGAAAGGATCGACTGAGGGAAGCGGTTGGTCGCTTGATCCTGAGGGGATCATCATCGGGCGCGCCCTGGCAACCAATCTTGGGGTAAGCCTCGGCGGGCGAGTCAATGTCATTTCCCCCTTCGGCAATGTGCTGACCCCGTTCGGGCTTGCGCCGCGCATGCGAAGCTTTACCGTCGCCGGGATCTTCGAGATGGGGATGTATGAATACGACAGCGCCCTGGCCTATATTACGATTGCAGCGGCTCAGCAGTTGTTTGAGATGGGACAATCCGTCACAGGGATCGAGGTGAAGGTGGACGATCTGTACAAGGCGAAGGAGGTGGGGGAAGAGATTCAGCGACGCCTTGGGTTTCCGTATGTTGCGCGGGACTGGATGCAGTTGCACCGCAACCTCTTTGCTGCGCTGAAGCTGGAAAAGATCGCCATGTTTATCATCCTGACGATGATCGTGCTGGTGGCCGCCTTTAACATCGTGAGTACGCTGATCATGAAGGTGATGGATAAAGGGGCGGAGATCGGCATCCTGAAGTCGATCGGTGCCAGCTCCAGGAGCATCATGCTGATCTTCATGGTGGAGGGGTTAGTGATCGGACTTGTCGGGACATTATTGGGGACTGCGGGGGGAGCCGTAATCTGCAAACTGCAGGAGAGCTATAAGATCGTCAGGCTGCAGGGCGATGTCTATCTGCTGGATGCCCTCCCGATCCTTATGAAGGGGACTGATCTGATCTTGATCGCCTCCTCGACGCTGATCTTGAGCTTTCTGGCGACGATCTATCCTTCCTGGCGGGCAGCCAGGCTTGACCCGGTCGTTGCGATCCGCTATGAATGAGTTCATCAGGGCTGATGGCGTCTATAAGTCGTTTCAGATTGATGGGGGAACGGTTGAGGTGCTGAAGGGTGTTGACCTCAGTATTGAAAAGGGAGAATTCATCGCTATAGTGGGACCGTCAGGCGCCGGCAAGAGCACGTTGCTCCATCTGCTGGGCGCCCTGGATCGTCCGACCGCAGGCGAGATCTTCTATGATAATGCCGGCCTTGGGCAGATGGACGAGCGGCAACTGGCCGGCTTTCGCAACCGCACAGTTGGTTTTATCTTCCAGTTCCATCATCTGCTGCAGGAGTTTACCGCACTAGAAAATGTCATGATGCCTCTTCTGGTGGCGCGCCGGGATCGGTCAGAGGCACGGGAGGTCGCCGTATCCCTGTTGAGGGATGTGGGGCTTGAATCCAGGTTGTCACATCGCCCGTCAGAGCTCTCGGGCGGCGAACAGCAGCGGGGGGCGATTGCGAGGGCGCTGGGCGTTGGTCCCAAGGTCGTCCTTGCTGACGAGCCAACCGGGAACCTTGATACCAAGACGGGTGATGCGACCTTTGAGTTGCTCCAGTGTCTGAATCGGGAACGCAACCTCACCTTTGTTATGGTGACGCACAATGAGAAGTTGGCCCATCGATCGGATCGGATCGTGACAATACTGGATGGTCGAATTGCAGAGAGGGCTTGAAATTGCGAACGGATCGGCTATACTGAATTCATTCGTGATGTACAGGCGCTGAAGAGGGAGATTGAGGGAATGTTCGAACGATTTACAGAGCGAGCCCGCAAGGTCATTATCCTGGCCCGGGAGGAGGCGATTCGTCTCGGCCATAACTTCGTCGGCACTGAGCACCTGCTGCTGGGGCTGATTCGCGAGGGTGACGGACTTGCGGTCGCGATCCTGAAGAAGTTGAGCGTGAACATTTCCGTGGTCAAGGGCGAGATCGAGAAGATCGTCTCGGTCGGATCAGAGTTCAGTCCCGCCGGCGAGATTCCCTTTACGCCACAAGCGAAGAAGGTGCTGGAGTATGCCATCTCTGAAGCCAGATCGCTCGGCCACAACTATATCGGGACGGAACATCTGCTGCTGGGGCTGATCCGCGAGGGCGAAGGGATCGCCTCCCTGGTCCTGAGGGACTTCGGCGTCAGCGTGGCCTCAGCGAAGGCGCAGGCCCAAGAGTTGCTGGGTGAGCAGGCTTCCAAGCCGACGGCCTCGACCAGGACACCGGCGCTGGATGAATTTGGCGTCGATCTGACAGCGATGGCGCGTCAGGATCGGCTGGATCCCGTCATCGGTCGTGATGCCGAGATCGAGCGGGTGATCCAGATTCTCTCTCGCCGGACCAAGAACAATCCGGTGCTCATCGGCGAGGCCGGCGTCGGGAAGACCGCCATTGTGGAAGGGCTGGCGCAGCGGATCGTGGCCAGCAACGTGCCAGAGACGCTGCTTCGAAAGCGGGTCATTCAGCTTGACCTTGCCGGTATGGTGGCCGGGACCAAGTACCGCGGTCAGTTCGAGGAGCGGTTGAAGGCCGTCGTCAGGGAGATTCAGCAGACGCAGAATATTATCCTGTTCATCGATGAACTGCACACGCTGGTAGGCGCAGGGGCCGCAGAGGGCGCGATCGACGCATCCAGCATGTTGAAGCCGGCGCTTGCGCGCGGAGAGTTGCAGTGTATCGGTGCGACGACCCTCGACGAGTATCGCCGTCACATCGAAAAGGATCGGGCGTTGGAGCGACGGTTTCAGGCCGTGCAGGTTGGGCCGCCGAGCGTGGAGGAGACGATCCGGATCCTTAGGGAGATTAAGGATCGTTACGAGTCGCATCACTGTGCGATTATCACTGATGAGGCCGTGACGGCGGCCGCACGTCTGTCACAGCGTTACATCGCCGACCGCTTTCTGCCTGATAAGGCCATCGATGTGATCGATGAGGCCGGCTCACGGGCTCGGCTGAAAACCCTGATGTTGCCGCAGGACCTTCGCGAGTTGGAGAACGAGGTCGAGCGGCTTCGGGCCCAAAAAGAGGACGCGATTCGGACCCAGGCCTTTGAGGTTGCGGCCAGGCTCCGCGATTCCGAGCGCAAGCTCCGGACAGAGCTGGACGAGAAAAAGGCTCGCTGGAAGGAGTCTAGGGCAAAGGAAAAGACTGTCGTGACGGCCGAAGAGGTCGCCTACATCGTCTCGAAGTGGACAGGCATTCCGCTGTACCAGATTGAGGAAGAAGAGTCGGCCAAGCTGATCCGGATGGAGCAGGATCTGGCCAAACGGGTGGTGGGCCAGACCGAGGCCATCGAGTGCGTGAGTCGGGCGATTCGCCGTTCGCGAGCCGGGATCAAGAACCCGAGTCGCCCCGTCGGATCGTTCATCTTCCTGGGGCCGACCGGCGTGGGGAAGACCGAGCTGGCCAAGGCGCTGGCGGAATTTCTGTTCGGAACGGAGGACGCGCTGATCCGTGTCGATATGTCGGAATATATGGAGCGCTTCTCCACCTCTCGCCTCATCGGCGCCCCTCCGGGATATATCGGGTACGACGATTCCGGACAACTCACTGAAAAAGTACGGCGCAGACCGTTCTCTGTCATCCTCCTAGATGAGATAGAAAAGGCCCACCCGGAGGTCTTTAATCTGCTCCTCCAGATCTTTGAGGATGGCCGCCTGACCGATAGCTACGGCCGTGTCGTTGACTTCAAGAACACCATACTGATCATGACGAGCAACATCGGCGCCCGCCAGATCGGCCTCCACGCGACGATGGGTTTCGCCAAGGGTAGCGACGAAGCGGTGACGTACGATAAGATGAAGAACATCGTCACGGGCGAACTCAAACGGGTCTTTAATCCGGAGTTGCTCAATAGACTCGATGAGGTAATTGTATTCCACCAGTTAAGTAAAAACGATCTCTGTAAGATTGTTGATCTGATGCTTGCCCGTTTGCAACTCCAGCTTGCTGAGCGCAAGATCTCACTGATGATTGATGAGGGCGTAAAGACCTTTTTGATCAACCGAGGCTTTGACCAGACCCTTGGCGCCAGACCCCTTCGCCGTGCCATCCAGCGTTACGTCGAGGATCGCCTTGCCGAAGAGGTGTTAAGGGGTCGATTTGCAGAAGGGGGCACCATCAGGATCAAGCTGGAGGGAGACGCCTTATTATTCGAAGAGGTCAGCCTCCTCGAAGCCCCTCAATAGCCTGATCTTACGTCAGTTCGCAGTCCCTCATTTTCGGTCTTACCTGACGAGTTTCTCCTTGTATTTCCGTCACGAAGGTGGTACGGTTGACCGTTTGATTTGAGCGCAGATAACCCGTCCAACATCAAGGAGTGAAAGCGTTCGGTGTACGCCTTCGCGAATTGCGTCAGGATCCTTTCCGCCGGTTCTCTCTTCCTTTTCCTGTTCTTCGCGCCGGGTTTCGATACAGCTTACGGCCAGGAACAGGCACAGGTGAAGCAGCTCGACATCAAGGGAAGCCGAAAGATCGACGAGGCCACGATCCGGTTTAAACTGAAAACCAGGGTCGGAGAGGCGTTCTCTCTGGAAAAAATCAGGGAGGATGTCAAGACGGTCTACCGATTGGGCTTTTACGATGACGTCGCTGTCGATGCCGAGGTGTTCGAGGGGGGGCTGAAGATCACCTTTCTACTCACCGAAAAGCCAACCATCCGAGAAGTCAAGCTCCGAGGTAATAAGCAGATTGCCACCGACAAGATCAAGGAGAAACTCACCCTGGCTGAGGGCGGGGTATTCAATCTGCAGACAGTGACGGCGAATGCAGAAAAGGTCAGGCAGTTTTACGAAGAAGAGGGATATTACCAGGCAAAGGTCCTGCATCAGGTAGAGAAGACCTCTGGAGGGGATGTATCGGTCGCCTTCGAGATTAACGAAGGGGGAAAGTTCGAGATTGCCACGATTCGGATCTTTGGGGCCAAAGGGTTAGACGCGATAGATATCAAGGCACGTATGGCCACCAAGGAACTGTTCCTCTTCTTCTTTTTTGGAACGTTGAAACGTGATGAATTGCAGCGCGATCTCGATCGGATTAAGGCATTTTACCTGGATAACGGCTATCTCGACATCAAGGTGGGAGAGCCGGAGATCCGGGTCATCGAGGCGAAGCAGAAGCTCGAGGTGAGTATTCGCGTAGAAGAGGGCGCACGGTACCGGGTCGGAGAGTTGCGGATAGCAGGCAACAGTGTCTTCTCCACCGCGGCGATATTGAAGCCACTTCAGATCGCCAGACAGGGCGTCTTCAGCCGTGAGGTGCTACAGCGAGATGTCCTGACCCTGGCTGATCGGTATTCAGAGCGCGGCTATCTCTTTGCGGATATTGCCCCGGTTATTAACACCGATCGAGAAAATCATATTGTCGATGTCGGGTTGGATATCAGTGAAGGGAAACAGGTCTTCCTGGAGCGGATCGAGGTGTCAGGCAATACAAAAACCAGGGATAAAGTTGTTCGACGCGAGATTCCTCTGAACGAGGGCGACCTGTACAATAGCCGTCTGTTGGCGCGCGGTCGCCAGAATCTGAGCAATCTTGGCTACTTTGAGGATGTCAAGATCGAGACCCGCCGTGGTACGCTCGAGGATCGAGTGGATATCGACGTGATGGTGAAGGAAAAGCCGACCGGCTCCTTCAGTATCGGAGGCGGATTCAGCTCGATTGATGGACTTATGGGTTCTGGCTCTATCACGCAGAACAACTTTATGGGATTGGGGCAGCGGATCTCGCTCTCAGGGCAGCTTGGCGCCAGGGCAACCCGGTTTGCCCTGAACTTCTTTGATCCGCACATCCTGGACACCGAGACCTCGCTCGACACATCGCTGTTCAACCAGCGCATGTTATTCGACGAGCAGGTCGGCTATAATCAGAACACGAAGGGCGGTTCGATTGGTTTTGGCCGGCGGCTCCACAAGCAACTCTTCGGTACATTCGGGTATCGGTACGAGGTGAACAAGATCTTTGACGTTGACGATGACGCCCCGGAAGATATCAAGGATCAGGAGGGGACGAATACGACGGGACGGGTCTCTTTTGGCCTTTCGTTGGATCTCAGGGATAACCCCCGTGATCCGACCAAAGGCTTTAATGGGTCGACGGGAATTCAGATTGCCGGAACCTTTCTGGGCGGAGAGAACAAGTTTAATCGCTTCAGCCTTGATCTCGGCTATTACCACCCGCTGCTCTGGAAGATCGTTGGTCATATCAGGGGCAACCTGATTGTCACAGATCCCTATGGCGGGAAGGAGCTGCCGGTCCAAGAATTGACTTACCTGGGCGGTACCAACACGGTTCGTGGATTTAAGACGTTCCACTTGGCCCCTATCGATCCTGAAACAGGGGAACGGATCGGCGGTAACAAGGCCCTCTACTTCAACAACGAGGTGATGTTTCCCCTATATGAGGCGTTGGGCCTGAGAGGCCTGCTATTCTTTGATGCCGGTAATGTCTGGGTTGAGGGGGATAGTATATCGCTTAAGTTGCGACCGACGGCAGGGGGCGGGGTTCGCGCGGCGACCCCCTTCGGCCTGGTACGGGTTGAGTGGGGCCTGAACCTGGACAAGCGGTCCGGGGAGTCGAGTAGCGCGATGCATTTGACGGTCGGATCGTTATTCTAGTCTCTGTAGCGAATAAGGAGGAAACCATCCATGGTGCGTGTGATGTACGGTTGGCGATGGTGGCTGTTCTGGGGGGCTGCGGGGGTCATTGCGATGACATCTGCAGGCTGGGCGGCTGATCCTCCATCAAAACTCGGGTTTGTCGACATTCAGGCCGTAATCTCGCAGTCGAAAGAGGGACAGGCGGCGATGAATACGGTGAAGATAGAGGCAGCCGAGAAGCAGAAAGAGATCAGCGCGAAAGAGGCTGAGATCAAGCAGATGGACACAGATCTGCAGAAGCAGGCATCTGTCTTGAGTGAGGCGGCAAAGAAGGAGAGAGAGGAAGAGATCCGACGCAAGCTTCGTGATCTTAAGCGAATTACCGAGGATTTTAACCGTGACCTGGCCAAGCGGGAAGGCGAAATGGTCAACGACCTGCTGAGAGATCTGACGGTGATCATCCGCGACTACGGCAAAGAGAAAGGCTATACCCTTATTATCGAGAAGGGACAAAGCGGCGTGATCTACGGCAACGATGCAGCCGACCTCACGAAAGAGGTTTTGGATCGCTACAACACCCGTCGACCTAAAAAGTAGTTGCGGTGATGCAACTAAGGGAGCTGGCTGAAAAGCTGGAGTGCCGGCTGGTAGGTGACGGTGGGGTCGAAATCTGTCGCCTTGCTCCACCGCATGAGGCAGGCGAGGGAGATCTGACTTTTATTGCAAATATCCGCGACCTGCGGAAGTTGGACGCGAGCAGGGCCTCTGCTGTGATTGTACGCGAGGGGAGCCCGCCATCCTCGAAGCCAGCGCTACTGGCGAACGATCCGTATCTGGTGTTTGTCCAGGCCCTCCGCCTTTTCTCTACTCCGGAATACCCGACGCCTGGTATTCATCCATCCAGTGTTGTGTATGATGGCGTTCAGGTGGCAGAGGATGTGGCGATTGGACCGCTCTCAGTTGTCGAGGCGGGCGCCACGATCGGTCCGAGAAGCATCGTGGGCGCACAGGTCTACATTGGCAGAGGCGCCCGCATCGGTGCGGATTGCCGGCTCTACCCGCAGGTGATGATCCGGGACGGAGTCGAAATTGGCGATCGGGTGATTATCCACAGCGGGACTGTGATCGGAAGCGATGGCTTCGGATATCTGAGGGACGGACAGGGGGTCCGTATCAAGATTCCGCAGGTGGGGCGGGTCATTCTCGAGGACGATGTCGAGATCGGCGCGAATGTGACAATCGATCGGGCAACGATGGGGGCGACAAGGATCAAGCGCGGGACCAAGATCGACAATCTGGTACAGATCGCCCATAATGTTGTTGTTGGAGCGGATACGGTGATTGCGGCCCTGAGCGGTATCTCAGGCAGTACAAAGATCGGTGATCGCGTGACGCTGGCCGGCCAGGTTGGGATTGTCGATCATGTCGAAATCGGCGACGATGTAACCGTTGGAGCACAGGCTGGAGTTGCGAAGAGTCTTGCGCCTGGCGGCGTGTTTCTTGGTTCTCCCGCCGTACCTCACCTGTCATTCAAGCGCAGCATTGCCGCGATGGATCGACTTCCAAGGCTGCTCACTATCTTGAAGCGTATCGAGGCTCGTGTGGTCGCGTTAGAGAGGACTGTCGAGAAACAGGAGAAGGCGCAGCCTTCTCAGCCGACGTCTGAAGGGGGATCCCGGTAATGGATATCCGACACATTCAGGAGATGCTTCCTCATCGTTACCCCTTCCTTCTGGTCGATCGAATCCTGGAAATCGAGCCCGGCAAGAGGATCGTAGGGCTCAAGAACGTCACCATCAATGAGGCATTCTTTCAAGGTCACTTTCCAGGCCAGCCGATTATGCCCGGCGTCCTGGTCATCGAGGCGATGGCGCAGATCGGAGGCGTCCTGCTGATGCGGACGATGAACGAGAGCGCCGAGAAGAAGCTCCTGTATTTTACCGGGATTGATCGCGCAAGGTTTCGCAGGCCCGTACTGCCTGGAGATCAGATACGATTTGAGATCGAGCTGCTGCAACTGAGGAGCCGTAACTGTCGCATGCAAGCCAAGGCCTTTGTAGAGGGAAAACTGGTCGTAGAGGCTGAGTTGTCGTGCGCTGTCGTTGATCGGGAGTTGCCGAATCTTCCTCCGGGTGTGCCCGTTGTCGTCGGAGAATAATGGCACAGATTCATCCATCAGCGATTGTGGCATCGGAGGCCAATCTGGCGTCGGATTGCAGTATTGGCGCCTATTCGATCATCGGTGCCGATGTCACTGTGGGGTCCGGGACCGTCATCGGTTCACATGCCTTGATTGAGGGGATTACGGAGATCGGAGAACGGTGTCAGATCTCCTCTCATACTGCCCTCGGTGCCGCGCCACAGATCTTCCAGGATAGGAGTGACAGGACCAGGCTTGTCATCGGTGATGAGGCAATCATCCGTGAGTTCGCATCGGTTCATCGCGGCTCTTCAAAAGGAAGAGGCGCCACGGTGCTGGGATGCAGGAACTATATTATGGCGTATGCGCATATCGCACACGATTGTGTCTTGCATGACGATGTCGTTGTCGCCAGTCAAGCCGGATTGGCCGGCCACGTCGAGGTCGAAGCCAGAGCGGTGATTGGCGGGCAGGTTGGAATCCATCAGTTCGTTCGCATCGGACAATACGCCATGGTTGGTGCGTGCTCCGCGGTGCTGCAGGATATCCCGCCCTTTCTGAAGGCACAGGGCAATCGAGCCAAGTGCTACGGCTTGAATACGGTCGGTCTCCGTCGCCATGGTGTGTCTGAAGAGGCGATCCTTCGTCTGAAGCATGCCTATCGACTGCTTTTTCTTTCTCACCTGAATACGTCCCAGGCGCTGGAGAGGATTGCGCTAGAGGTAAGCCCTTGCCCGGAGATCGATCACCTGATCCACTTCATCAAGTTATCGGCGAGAGGGATCGCGCGCTGAAATCCCCCTGCGCCCCCATTTATCAAAGGTGGGACCGGGGGGATTTGAAGTATGAGGTTTGTCATGGAGCGCCTTGGGATCATCGCTGGCGGAGGCCCACTTCCAGTTGTCGCTGCGCAGGAAGCGCGCATGCAGGGGCTCAAGGTTGTGGCGGTGGCCGTCGAAGAGGCCGCCTCTGCCGACTTGGCCGGTGAGGTGGATGAGATCTGTTGGGTGGGTGCCGGACAGCTTGGCCGGTTGATCGGAGCGCTGAAGCGTGAAAAGGTGACGGATGCTGTGATGCTCGGGAAGATCCCGATGAACCTGCTCTTCTCGCGTGTCAAGCTCGATCTGGACGGCATCTTGTTCTATATGAAGCTCAAAGATCGACGCGGGGATACGATTCTTGCGGGTGTGGGCGATCGGCTGATGCAGGAAGGGATCACCCTGCATGATTGCCGACGGTTCCTTTCGTCGATCGTCTTGCGGAAAGGGCTGCTTACGGCGCGGGCGCCAAGTGCTTCGGAGCAGCAGGATATCAGTTTTGGAAGAGAGATTGCCCGATCCATGGCGCAGTTGCGGATCGGGCAGACGGTTGTCGTCAAGCGCCGAACGGTCCTCGCAGTGGAAGCGATCGAGGGAACGGATGCCGCCATTCGCCGCGGCGGCAAGCTCGGTAACGGGGGGGTGGTGGTCGTCAAGGTTGGCCGTCCAGATCAGGATATGCGCTTCGATCTTCCGGTTGTAGGGCCGGACACGGTGGTAGCCCTCGAAGAGGCGAAGGCGACTATACTTGCCCTGGATGCCGATCATACCTTACTGCTCGATCGAGAGAAGGTGACAGCGGCTGCCGATCGACTTGGCCTGGCGATTGTGGCGGACTGAAGGACGGCTTACGCCGATGCATGAGGGAAGGAAGCATTACGAATGAAGAATGGACATCCAATTCGAGTGGGCGTTGTCGGTGTAGGCTATGTCGGACATCACCATGCCAGGATCTATTCGGAACTGCCGAATGTTGAAGTGGTCGGTGTGGTTGATATCAACGAGGCTCGCCTGCAGGAGTTGGGGGCACGATATCGATTCCAACTCTTTCGTGATTATCGCGAACTCCTGAAAAAGGTCGATGCGGTCAGTGTGGCGGTCCCGTCGCTGCTGCATTACTCGATTGCAAAGGAATTCCTGAAACGCGGAGTAGACGTCCTGGTCGAGAAACCGATTGCGCAGTTTCCTGCTCAGGCCGATGAACTGGTTGAGATTGCCAAGGCCGACAATCGCATCTTTCAGGTGGGTCATATCGAACGATTCAATAGTGCAGTCAAGGCGCTCGAGACCGTCGTGAGGAGTCCCGGGTTTATCGAATGCCACCGTCTTGGCCCATTTGCACATCGCAATACGGATGTTGACGTTGTCCTCGACTTGATGATTCACGATATTGATGTGGTACTGAATCTGGTCAAATCGCCTGTCACCGACATAACGGCCGTCGGTGTCCCGGTTATCTCGGATCAGGTGGACGTCGCCAATGCGCGGCTCCAATTTGAGTCGGGATGCGTGGCGAATCTGACCGCCAGCAGGGTCAGCGTTGAGCGCGTCAGACGGATACGAATCTTTCAACATGATACCTTTATCTCTCTTGATTACCCCCAGCAAGCGATTACAGTCTACCATCGTATCCACGAGGCAAAGGGGACGGCTGCTGAAGCCGCTCCGGCGATCGTCAAGGAAGATATCCCCATTGATAAGGCAGAGCCGCTCCGCGTCGAGCTTGAGAGTTTTATCGACTGCGTCCGGACCAGAAAACGACCCCTGGTATCAGGAGAGGAGGGGCGGGACGCTCTGAAGGTGGCTGCTCAGATTATAGAGCGGCTGTAGGCCAGATGCGAGATGGGCGAATCCTGATCGTTGCAGGGGAGCCCTCGGGGGACCTGCATGCTGCTGCTGTCGTTGCCGAGCTGCGGCGGCGTGCCCCGCACCTGACGATCGAAGGCATTGGTGGAGACCGGATGCGCCAGGCGGGTGTCCGTCTGCATGCGCATGCTGACGATCTGGCGGTTGTCGGCCTTATCGAGGTGGTTTCCAGACTGCCCGCCATCTGGCGAGCGTATCAGCGCATGATCCGGTATCTGCGCACTCAACGCCCGGATCTGGTGATCCTCGTCGATTTTCCCGACTTCAATCTGAAGCTTGCCCGCCGGGCATTTCGACTCGGCATCCCTGTCGTCTACTTTATCAGCCCGCAGGTATGGGCGTGGCGTGCCGGCCGTGTACGATCGATCGCGAAGTATGTCCGACGGCTTCTGATTATCTTCCCCTTTGAGGAGGATTTCTATCGCGAGCGTGGCGTCAAGGCCCTGTATGTTGGCCATCCGCTGCTGGATCGGTTAACACCTGCTCCGTCAATGGATGAGGCCCGCCGCCTCCTGGATCTGGCAGGATCGGCCCCGGTGTTGGGGCTCTTGCCAGGTAGCCGCATGGGCGAACTTGCGCGACATCTGCCTCTATTGCTTAGATCGACCAGGCAGCTTATGGTGGGGCGGCCAGATCTTCGCGTCATTATTGCCGCAGCCGATGGCCTCCCCCTCGATCTTATTGAATCCTGGTTAAACCGGGAGGCGGTCTCGGCGAGGGTGATACAGGGGCAGAGTCATGAGGTCATGGCGGCCTCGGATCTCATTCTTGTGGCGTCAGGCACCGCGACGATGGAGGCGGCCATTATTGGTACCCCCATGGTGATTGTGTACCGCCTCGCTTTTTTCTCGTGGTTGCTCGGCCGCTTGTTGATCAGGGTACCGTACGTCGGTATGGTGAATTTGATAGCCGGAAGACGCCTTGCGCCGGAGCTGATCCAATATAATGCAACGCCGGAGCGGATTGCTGATGAAGCGCGTCGGCTGCTCCTGTCGGCTGAGCGACGTCTCCAGATGCGACAGGAGCTCCATGAGGTGCGGGATCGATTGGGGCCGCCGGGAGCCCTGGGTCGGACGGTAGATGCGATTCTTGAGTGTCTGCAGTCCGGTACCGGGGAGGGGATGGTGGTCCAGAGAGGGTAATGGGGAAGTCGCCATTGTCTTCTGGCATGGCCGGCTTCTGATGATGCCCTTTGTATATCCCGGGAAACCTGGAGCGATCTTCATCAGCCGGCATCGGGATGGAGAGTATATCAGTCGCATCGCAACGGTTCTCAGGTTTGAGACGATTCGAGGCTCAGCGACACGGGGCGGCATGCTCGTCCTGAAGCAGATGGTTCGTGGGATGAGATGGCCACGTACTGGGACACCCTCGATGAGCGTCTTGATGTGTTGACAGTACAAGCCGACGAGTACCTCCGATAGCGTCTTGTATATTGGTTATACGCTATAGTGAAGCACCAAGAACGAGTCACTCGGGCGTGACAGACCGACTTGGTCTAGGTCGCGTGAGACCGACAGACAGCGAGGATCGTCACGCCTATCTCCAGTCGAGCCCGAACAGT
>ORMF010670511.1_pt1 | contig 92384 bp, 93 predicted proteins | sample 1779871 | NCBI WGS metagenome assembly ORMF01 (sample SAMEA104232316, study PRJEB22302) | groundwater metagenome | biome: forest; feature: aquifer; material: groundwater | place: USA | collected 2011-08-07 | depth 5.4 m | reverse complement strand
GTCGGCGCGAAGCGCCGGGGAGAGGGGCCCGCGAGGCCACGCGCCCCAAGACCATAAGCCCGCCCGAGGCTACACTCGACTGCGACCTGTGAACTGTGAACCGAAAACAACGAACTACCAATTACCAACTACCAACTACAAACTAACGGAGCGCCCCATGACCGACTTCAACCTCACTCCCGAAATCAAAGCGCAGCGCGCGAAGGCGAAAGCCTTCCTCGACGAGCACATCATCCCCAGCGAGCACATCCTCGACCAGCACGACGACGAAGCCGCCGCGCTGATGAAGGATCTGCAGGCGCGCGTGAAAGCGATGGGCATGTGGGCGACGTTCATCGGCCCCGAGGCGGGCGGCACCGGCACGGGCTTCCTGCCGCACGCCTACATCAACGAGATCCTCGGCCGCAGTCCGTATGCGCCGCGAGCGTTCGGCTCAGCGGCGCCGGACACCGGCAACGCCGAGATCCTCCACCAGTTCGGCTCGCCGGATCTCAAAGAGCGCTTCATGAAGCCGCTCGTCGCGGGCGACATCCGCTCGTGCTTTTCGATGACGGAGCCGGAGGTGTCGGGCGCCGACCCGACGGGGCTGCGCACGCGCGCCGTGCGCGACGGCGACGAGTGGGTGATCAGCGGGCACAAGTGGTTCACGAGCGGCGCGATCGGCGCGTCGTTCGCCATCGTCATGTGCGTCAGCGACCCCGACGCGGAGCCGCATCGCCGGATGAGCCAGATCGTCGTGCCGACGGACACGCCCGGCTTCAACATCATCCGCCCCGTGCCGGTGATGGGCGAGACCGACGGCGCGCACTGCGAGATCATCTACGACAACGTGCGCGTGCCGGTGACGAACGTGCTGGGCGAGCCGGGCGATGGCTTCCGCATCGCGCAGCGGCGGCTGGGGCCGGGGCGCATCCACCACTGCATGCGCTGGCTGGGGCAGATGCAGCGCGCGTTCGAGATCATGTGCCGCTACGCGCTCAGCCGCCAGGTCGGCGGCGCGCCGCTGGCCGACAAGCAGACGATCCAGAACTGGATCGCCGACTCCGCAGCCGAGATCCAGGCGTGCCGGTTGCTGACGATGCACGCCGCCCACAAGATCGACCAGGGCGACGAGGCGCGTGTCGAGATCTCGATCATCAAGTTCTTCGGTGCGAAGGTGCTGCACGACGTCATCGACCGCGCGATCCAGGTGCACGGCGCGCGCGGCGTCAGCGGCGACACGCCGCTGGAGAGCATGTATCGCAACGCCCGCGCCGCCCGCATCTACGACGGCCCCGACGAAGTCCACCGCATGGTCGTCGCGCGGCGCGTCCTGCGCGCGTTCCAGAACGGCGCCGCGTGGGAGTTTGAGTAGGAGTGGCCGATGCCTCACTTGGAGATGATCTACCGAGTTTTTGTGGCATCGCCGAGCGATGTCAAAGAGGAGCGCGACCTCTTGGAGGAGGTCGTAAACGAAATCAACCTCTCACTAAGTCGCCGCGAGCACGCAAGGATCCATCTTGTTAAGTGGGAGACGGATGTGTATCCCGGGATGTCGACCACTGACGGTCAATCGGTCATCGCTGATCAGATTAACGATAACTATGACATTTTCTTGGGCATCTTGTGGGCACGCTTCGGCTCTCCCACCTCGAAGGCGAGTTCTGGCACTGAGGAGGAGTTCGATAGAGCACTTGTGCGCTTCAAGACGAATCCCGACGCGATTAGGATCATGTTCTATTTTCGCGAGGGTGGTCCCGAGAATCTCTCAGCAATCGATCCCGACCAGCTAAAGGCGGTCAATGATTTCAAGAAACGCTTGGAGGGAGAAGGTGCCTTGTATCGAAGCTATAGGGACGTCGAGGACTTCCGGCGGCTAACAAGCCTTCACCTAAGAGAGGTCATCACAGACTGGCACGATGAGGTGAAGAAGGGTGGGCTGACGCCCAATCCCTTTGAAGCTGGTGCACCGCATCACGGGATTGGCGGCCAGTCAAGTCCGACCGAGGCCTGGGTCGAGGAACCTTCCACACTGGACGCAGACGGTGAGGGGTTTCTGGAGCTCGTTGACTCGGCGACGCGACAATTCGAAGAATCGACAGAAATCGCCGTTACCCTGACGACGGAGATCACATCCCTGGGGAACGACTTCAAGGCGCTGAACGAAGAGATAGCTCAGGCGACAGGCGGCGATGTAAACAAGAAGAACGTTCGCCTTCTCCGCGAGATTGTCGATCGCGCTGCTGGTCGTATGATGGACTTCGTTTCGAAAGTCGAAGCATTTCTGCCTCGATTCTCCTCGTCGCTCAATGGCGCGCTAAAGTCGACTGGCGATGCTGCCCTTCTACTGCCGGAATTCAAGGACCGCGGCGTCGATCAGATTGCATCTGCGTTAGAAATGGTCGTCAATATGAAGACGGGCGTGACATCTGCACGCGCTGGCGTGGCTGAGTTTCGGACCGCGGTCGCCGGAATGCCGCCAGCAACAACCGAGATGAAGAGGGCACGGCGCAAGACGCTTGCCCTTCTCGACGAACTCGATCGCGAATGGAGCCAGGCGATACAAATCGCTGACGATGTGGAGCGCGTTCTCTTAGATCTAGCGTCGCCAGACGACGTTCTCGCATCAGCCGACGACTAAACCGGCTGCAGCCGCTGCGCGGCAGCGGCGCCTGACGGCGCTTCGACGCGGATGGCGTCGCCGGGGCGCACCGTGCCGCCTTCGAGCACGATGGCCATGATGCCGGCTTTGCGGATGATGCTGCCGTCGTCGGCCTTCATCGCCACTTGCTGGAGCAGCCGCTCGTCGACGCCGTTGAGCTGCGCACAGGGGTTGCGGCAGCCCGTCACCTCGATCACCGCGCTCTCGCCGAGATGCAGCTTCGTGCCGGGCGCGAGGTCGAGGATCGCGAGGCCGCGCGTCGTGATGTTCTCGCCCATGGCGCCCGGCGTCACCGTGATGCCGAGCGGCGCCAGCTCGTCGAACAGCTCGGCGTGCATCAGGTGTACCTGGCGGGCGTTCGGCAGATCGGGCGTCGCCGCCGCACGGCTGCGGTGCCGCACCGTCGCCCCGGCGTGATAGTCGCCCTCGACACCGTGGTTCGCGATGAGCGTCACGCTCTCGTGCGGAATCTTGCCCACGCCAGGCGTCTCTTTGCTGTTGACGGAGATGATGGAGGGCATGGAAGTCTTTCAGTCTGTCGGTCTATCAGTCTCTCTGTTTATGGGCAACGTCAGGGTAGCAACCCTCGGCCAGCGACCGAAAGACTGAACGACTGACGGACTGAAAGTCTGACGGACTGAAAGACTGAAAGCGCCATCCCCGCGTTCTACAGCCGCGGGTGATCCCGCGCGCTAAGAGATCGGTGCCGCACGATCTACCATCGCCGTGTGTATCCGCTCGCTACCTCAGGCGCACGCGCACCGAAGGCTCCGGAACCGAACTCGCTCCCGCGGGCGAAAACATACGAAAACTTCCGTTTAATGTCGTCTATCGCGGCGGGCACGAACCATAGAACGGCGGCGCGCTCGTGGGCGACCGAGAGACTGAAAGACCGAGCGACCGAACGACTGAAAGACTCGCTACCCCTCGTCGCGTGTCGACGGCGCGTCGGTGGGCGGGGCCTTCAGGTAATCCGGGGGCGGCGTGCGCTTTGCGCCCTCCGTCGCGATGGACGAGTCGGTCTCTTCGATGATGCGGAAGTCGTCGTCCTCCAGCGGCGCCAGCTCGCCGCGGCGGTGCGCGTCGAACAGCTCGAAGAGCTGCTTCTTGTGCGGGCGCTTCTTGCCGATAGGGCAGGCGGCCCAGTCCTCGAGCGATTCGTCGCAGTAGCCCCAGCGCTTGTCGCCGCACTTTGGCTGGATGTACTTCGCCAGCTCCGGAAACGTGCGGTGGATCTCGGCGCGCATCTGCGATGCGGTCTGGCGGAACTCCCACTGCGCGCGCGTGCACAACCGCAGGTCGCAAATATGCAGCAGCTCCAGGAAGTTCACGACGATCTTGAAGTTCGTGTTGGCGGCGTTCGGGATGAGGAAGCGCGCGTCCTCGGCGGGCACACCCGCGTCGAGCATCTCCTGGTAGAGGTCGCCGAGCTTGTCGAACGCCTCCTCCATCTTCCCGGCCATGCCGGCGCGCTTCACCGTCTCGGGCACGGTGTACGGGAACTCGCCCTTCTTGAACGCCACGTAGCGCTGGCTCTGTTGTTCGAAGCTGATGCCGATGTGGTGGCGGACGAACTGGTGGCTGAAGGCGCGGCTGACGCCCGAGATCGCGAACTCGAACCACACCTGCTCCAGCGGCGACGCGTGCCCGGTTTCGAGCCGCTTCTCGATGAACTCTTCCATCTGCGCGCGCGTGATCTTCTCGGAAGCGATCTGGTCGACGATCTTCTGCGGCGTCAGCGCCGAGTACGCGGTGCGATACGCGACGTAGAGCGAGCGCGCGGGGTCGGTGGTATGGTCGAGCAGGCGGACGTTGATCGGCATGGCGGCGGCGCTCCGGATACTGGTCGGGGTGAACGGAGCCATGGTATCGCAGGTCGCGGCGTGGCGCCGCTTGCCATAACCCGACTCAGCGCCGATGGTCAGCGGTTATCCGACGCCGGCGTGCTCGGGCTCTCGTTCCGCATCGATGGGAGCGGGCGCGGCGTCCGCCATCTGGTTGCGCTCGTAGTAGAGGCGGATGAGTGCGTCGGCCAGCTTCTTCGAGTCGTGCCGGTAGCGATTCTCCTCGGCGATGACGTCCGCCTTCACGACGCGGGCGCCTTCCAGCGTCATCCGGTCGACGCGCACCGGCTCGGAGTGCCACTCCTCCGGCAGCACGGCCTCGGTGTTGCTGTTGGCAAGCACGAAGTCGAACGGGCTCGTGCCCTTCAGATGCTCGCGCAGCGCGTCGTAGTGCTGGCTGACGTTGAAGGCATCCGTCTCGCCGTGCTGCGTGGCGACGTTGCAGACGTAGACCTTGAGCGCAGGCGACACCTCGATCGCGCGGCGGATGCCTTCGACGAGCAGGTTGGGCAGCACGCTCGTCATCAGGCTTCCCGGCCCGCAGATAATCAGGTCCGCCTGGAGGATCGCCCGGATGGCGTCGGGATTGGCCTTGATCTCCGGCGGGTCGAGAAAGATCTCCTTCACGTGGCCGCGCTCGGTGATGGCGGATTCGCCGCGCACGATCGTGCCGTCGCTCGTGCGCGCGCAGAGGGTCAGCGCCGAGAGCGTCGCGGGGAGGATCTGGCCGCGGACGGCAAGCACCCGGCTCGTCTCGCGCACCGCCTCGTCGAAGCTGCCCGCCACTTCCGTCATCGCCGCGATGAACAGGTTGCCGAACGCGTGGCCCTCGAGCCCTTCGCCCTCCGAGAATCGATACTCGAACAGGCGCGACATCAGCGGCTCGGCATCCGCGAGCGCGGCGATGTTCTTGCGGATATCGCCCGGCGGCAGAACGCCGAGTTCGCGCTGGAGGCGCCCCGAACTGCCGCCGTCATCGGCGATCGAGACGATCGCGGTGATGTTGCCGGTGTACTCCTTGAGGCCGCGCAGCAGCGTCGAAAGCCCCGTGCCGCCGCCGACGACGACGATCTTCGGTCCGCGGCGCAGGTAGCGGTGGTTATAGATGATGTCAACGATGCTCTCGTCGCGCCCCGGTTTGATGAACGCCGAAAGCAGCGACTGGTTGAGCTTCCAGATCGCAAAGCCGATGATCCCCATCGACGCCATCAGAAACAGCCCGCCGCGCACGTAGCGCGGGATGAATTGCAGCGTCGCGTAGTAGACCCACGCCGGGAAGGTGTACGTGCCGTACGCCTGGCGCAGGAAGTAGCCGAAGCCGAGACCCATGACGGCGACGCCAATCAGCAGCAGCAGCAGCCACCGCTTGATGTGCATCCCGAAGTAGAACCACTTGATGAAGGAGGGGTCTTTGATTAGCTGGCGCATGTCGCCCGCCAGTGTATCACCGCGTCAAGGAAAGGGAATAGCCTAATGAGCAATTCTCACCCCTTCGCTTCCAGCTTCGCCTGCAAGATCTCGGTGAGCGTTTCCGGGTTCGCCCGTCCGCGGGTGGCCCGCATCGCCTGCCCTACCAGGAACTTGATGGCCTCCTGTTTGCCGGCGCGGACGTCCTCGACCGCCTTCGGGTTCGCAGCCAGCACCCCATCGACGATGGCGCTGATCTCGTCCGAGCCGCTGATCTGCTCGAGTCCGAGATCCGTGATGATCGCGGCGGGCGCCTTGCCGGTCGCGAACATCTCCTCGAACACCTGCTTGGCGATCTTGCCCGAGATCGTGCCCTGTTCTACGAGGTCGATCATACCATACAGATTGCCCGGCTCTACCTTCGTTTCCGTGATGTCGAGGCCCGCCGCGTGCAGCAGGCGGGCGAAGTCGCCGATCATCCAGTTCGCGATATGGCGCGCGTAACGGAGGCGTGCCGGCTCGTCCTTGTCTCCCGCCGACCCGAGTGCTTGCTCGAAGTAGTCGGCCTTTGCGCGGGTCTCGGTCAGCAGATTCGCTTCGTAGATGGCGAGTCCGTAGTCGCGCTCGAAGCGCGCGAGTTTCGCATCGGGCAGCTCCGGCAGCCTGGCGCGGATACCGTCGACGTACACGGCGTCGAGTGTGACGGGCGGCAGGTCCGGCTCCGGGAAGTAGCGGTAGTCGTGCGCTTCTTCCTTCGAGCGCTGGCTCACGGTACTGCCGTCGGCCTCGATCCAGCCGCGCGTCTCCTGGGGAATCCGGTGTCCGGCATCCAGCTCAGCCGTCTGCCGGATCACCTCCGAGTGCAGCGCGTTGTACACCGCGCGGAAGCTGTTCATGTTCTTCACTTCGACCTTCGAGCCGTACTCCGGCTCGCCAAAGGGTCGCAGAGAGATGTTCGCATCGCAGCGGAAGTTGCCTTCCTCCATGTTCGCTTTGCTGACGCCGATGTAGCGCAGGATCCGCTGCAGCTTCACGAGATACGCGCGCGCTTCTTCGGGCGAGCGCAGATCCGGGTCGCCGACGATCTCCATCAGCGGCACGCCCGAGCGATTCATATCGATCAGCGAGTACGTCTGGCCGCTGCCGTCGGTCTTGTGCGTCAGGCGCGCCGTGTCTTCTTCGAGGTGGCAGCGCGTAACGCCAATGCGGCGCGGCGCTTCGCCTTCGACCTGGATCTCCAGCCATCCGTTCTGCGACAGCGGCAGGTCGAACTGCGAGATCTGATAGCCCTTGAGCAAGTCGGGGTAGGGATAGTTCTTGCGGTCGAACTTCGAGAACGACGGGATCTCGCAGTTGAGCGCCAGCGCCGTCATCACGGTGTACTCGACCGCCTTGCGGTTGATCACGGGCAGCACACCGGGCAGCGCCATGCAGACGGGGCAGACGTGCGTGTTCGGGGCGTCATCGGCGTAGGCGGCGCTACAGCCGCAGAACATCTTCCGCTCCGTCAGGAGCTGAACATGCACCTCGAGGCCGATGACGGTTTCGTAGCGAGTGGCAGGGATTGTCGTCATAGATGGATCTGGTAGCCCGTTCGAACTATATCAGCACGCCGTTTCATTCACCACGCTGCGGTCGTCAGTCGCCGGTCGTGGGTCGGTGGGGCCGCTTCGGCTTTGCCGGGCAGCCTTTCCTGTACGCCGGCGTGCGACCTCACCGGCCCTCTCCGCCCGGTGCGCTCGACCACGCCGTGGCGACGCGTCGACTCAGGTTCCCGCTTCCCGCGTCACGCTTCTCGTTTCCCGCTTCTCGGCCCGACCAGCCCCCGCAGTAACTCCGGCAGCTCATCGACGAGCTGCGAGCGGGCGACGACGCTGTCGGCGCCGGCGTCGCGTGCGGCGCGCAGGGCCTGCGGCTCGGTGTGGCGTCCGAACGCGAGCACGCGCGCGCCGGCGTCTTTCGCGGCGCGTATGGTGGCGGCAGCGTCGATGCCGGCCGCGTGAAGATCGATTGCGACGATGTCAGGATGCCCGGCGACGGCGCTGGCGGCAGCATCGGCGGAGTCGGCGATGCGCACCTCAAACCCCAGCGCCTCGGCGGCGGCGCGGATGCGCGACTGGAACATCAGGTCCGAGACGACGATGGCGATGGTGGTCACAGCGCCATCATACCGCCGTCCAGGCTGCCCGGATCGTGCTATATTCCAGCCGCCTCCGCCGCTTCCTGCGGCGATGCGACAACCCGCGCCGGGGTGGCGGAACTGGCATACGCAGCGGACTTAAAATCCGCCGGTCGCAAGACCTTGTGGGTTCGAACCCCACCCCCGGCACCAGTGCGCCTTCCTATCGGAAGTGGCACAGATGTAAACTCGCCCGCCGCGTCGTACCCGGTCGGCGCGACCCGGCGTCAGTCCCCGCACTCGACGACCCGGGAACCGGGCATGTCCCGCGTGGCCCCGCACAACGGATCGAACGAGGTTCTGCCGACAATGAAGGAGAGGGGCGGTGACGCCCAAACAAACACCCGGATGCCGACGGATCGGTATCGCGGCGACGCCGTCTTGGCTGGCGTGCCCGCGCCGGCAGCCAGGGCGGCTTGAATGGGAGTGCGCCGATCGGCCTGGAGAGCATAGGTGTCGTGAATGTGGCTATATCGACCCCGCAAGAACGCAACGCAGTGCCCTCCCGGGTTCCGCAAGCGATTGCGTCGCGCCCGGGGATGCCACGATGACCAAGGGCAGAGCCTCGTCGAGCTGGGAGTCCTGATCCCCCTTCTGCTCATCATCGTCCTTGGCGCCATCGACTTCGGCCGGGTGTACTTTGCAGACGTAACGGTCACCAACGCGGCTCGCGCTGGCGCGCAGTACGCGTCCGCGAGCAACGCGAACGCCGCGAACACGGCGGGCATCACTGCGGCTGTCGGCCAGGAGGCGGGATCGCTTTCCAACGCGCCGACAGTCGCTGCCACGACAGGCACAGACAGCCGCGGCAAGACGTTCACCAGCGTCAGCGTCTCGTACACCTTTCAAACGATATTCAGTTGGCCCGGGCTGCCGCACAACGTGCCGATCACGCAGACGGTCAAGATGAGGGTCGCACCATGAAGCGCGCCCGTACCGAGCGAGGCCAGAGCCTGGTCGAGTTCTCGCTGGCCGCGATGATCTTCATCGTGATCATCCTGGGTGTCGTAGAGGTCGGGCGCGCCGTATGGAGCTACAACACCCTGGCGAGCGCCGCGCGGGAAGGCAGCCGTTACGCGATGGTGCATGGCTCCTCCGCGGCCGCGGGCAGCGGCCCCGCTGGAAACGATGCGAAGGTCCAGGCCGCCGTCATGAAATATGCGTCGGCACTCGCGCCGAGCGGCCTCACCGTTACCAGCGCGTGGCCCGACGGCAACAACGCGGCCGGGTCGCGCGTGAAGGTCACGGCGACCTACAAGTTCGGCACCGTGTTTTCCAAGCTGCTGGGGGTTTCACCGATCACGATGACCAGCACGTCGACGATGACGATTACCAACTGAGGCTGCATTCATGAAACGTCCATGTGACACCGCGAGACACGAAGAAGGCCAGATCCTGGTGATGGGCGTTCTGCTGTTGACGTTGCTGATGGGCATGTTGGGCCTCATCGTCGATGGCGGCTCGTTCTATCAGCAGCGCCGCCAGGCGCAGAGCGCCGCCGACTCGGCGGCGCTTGCGGCGGCGGGCGCGCTGAAGGACGGCGCGACGGCGTCGATCGCTGCCGCTGCCGCAAAGGAGTACGCGGCCAAGAACGGGTTCAACAACGACGGCGCCTCGAACACAGTCACGGTGAACATCCCTCCTACATCGGGTGATCACGCTGGATCGTCCAGCTACGCAGAGGTGATCATCAGCGAGAAGCCGCGGACGTTCTTCATCCAGGTCGTGCTCAGTGCGGGCACGGTGGGCGGTCGTGGTGTTGCCGGATTCACCGCCGGAGCGCCTTGCGCGCTGTGCGTGCTTAGTGCTTCCGCACCCCAGGCGCTGTCTATCAGTAACAACGGCCACGTAAACATCACGGGCGGAGGCGTCGTCGTGAACTCGAACCAGAGTGGCGGGGCCGTATTGACCAACAACGCCAGCATCGACGCTACCTCGATCGGCATTGTCGGCGGCACGGCGGGGTCGTCGAACAACTACACGTTCAGCCCGGCCCCGACGCTTGGCATCAGCCCCGTTCCGGATCCACTGGCCGCCATTCCCGTGCCGTCCGTCGCCGGACCGAGCAAGGGATCGGTCAGCGTCACCAACAACAACTCCCAGACCATCAACCCCGGCATTTACACGAACCTGTCCGCCAACAACAACGGGTTCCTCACCCTCACGCCCGGGATCTACGTGGTGACGGGGATCATCGACATCAACAACCACGGCAGCATCTCAGGCAACGGTGTGATGATCTACTTCGCGTGTTCCTTATATCCGACGCCGTGTAACTCCGCCGGTCAGAGCGGAGGCCAGCTCAGCCTGAGCAACAATGCGACGTACGCGTTGACGGCCCCGGCGAGCGGGACGTATCAGGGGCTGGCGATCTTCTACGACCGCAACAACACGGCGCCCGTCACCTTCGAGAACAACGCGGGTGACAACCTCACCGGCACGCTCTACGCCAAATCATCAAGATTGGACCTGTCGAACAACGCAGGCGTCGGACAGTTCAACTCACTGGTCGTTGTCGACACGGCTACGCTCTCCAACAATGGCGGTATCACGCTGAACTTCAATCTGAGTCAGAACGTGCCGCTGACCTCTGCTACGGCGCTCGTGGAGTAGTGGCTGACGGTTCCCCAAGCAGCGCGATCACGCGCCGCATCCAACATCTAGATCTGGCTGTAGCCAGACCCAGGCTGACGCGGATCGACCCCGGTACCGGTGGCGTTGTCGAGCTGGCCGTACTCCTTGAGGATCTGCTGGCTGTACGTGACGCGGCCGCTGACCTTCTCGCACGGCTCCGTCGCGAGCAGCAGCGCCGCGCGCGCCATGATCGATGCGGGCTCACCCGCCGGGTCGTCGAGGCCGCGGACGAGCTTGTGGTGTACGGTGCCGGCCGTCGGCACGACCTGCGACGGTGAGAAGCAGGTCACCGATACGCCGTGCTGGTACACCTCGGCCGCCAGCCCCTGCGTGAAGCGCTCGAGCGCCGCCTTCTCCGCGCCGTAGCAGGTGCCGCCGATGCGGTTCCACGCGCTCTCGGGATAGGGCCCGCGGCCCGGCCCGATCGCCGCGCCCGACGAGATGTTGACGATGCTGCCGCTGCCGCGCGGGACCATGTCCTGCAACACGAGCTTGCTGAGGATGAACGGCGCGTGGAAGTTCACCGCCCACGACCGCATCCAACGCGCGGTTGGGTAGTCCTTGATCGGGATGAAGTACGTGAGCGCCGCGTTGTTCACCAGCACGTCGACCGGCCCGTAGGCATCGTGCGCCGCCGCGATCAGCTTCTCGCACTCCGATTCTTCGGAGATGTCGACGGCGACTGGCGTCGCATCGCCGCCCGCCGCGCGGATATCCGCGATCGTCTTGTCCAGCGAGCCCTCGTAGGCGTGATCGCCCTCGTGCAGCGTGCGCGCCGCGCAGACGATCTTGCCGCCCTCGGCAGCGAACAGCCGCGCGATCTCAGCGCCGATGCCGCGGCTCGTCCCGGTTACAACCGCCACCTTGCCGTCGAGCTTGCCCATAGCGTCCACTCCTTCGAACTCATGCGCGCAGTGACACATGATGCCACGCTTGCCCCCTACGTTCGAGGCACGGAGAATCGTGTGGGAGGCCGCATGCGCGTCGAAGCGATCTACATCTCGCCCGTGAAGTCGCTGGCGCTGCGGCGCGTCGAGCGGGCGACGCTCGGCACGCACGGCATCCTCGAAGATCGGCGCTTCTTCCTCGTGAGCGACAAGGCGCGCCTCGTCACGCAGCGCGAGGTCGGGGCGCTGACGCAGATCCGTGCCGCATTCGCGCTCGAGCCCGAGGTGCTGCGGCTGGAGTTCCCTGACGGCCGTGTCGTCGAGGGCGTGCCAGCCGCGACCGAGCCGATCACCTCGCGCTTCTTCGGCAAGCGCGACGTGGAGGGGTTCGTCGTCGAAGGTGAGTGGGCCGCGGCGCTGTCCGAGTTCGCCGGCATGCCGCTCCGCCTCGTCCGCGCGGCGAAGTCCGCGTTCGACGGCTTCCCCGTCTCGATCGTGTCGACGGCGTCCGTGGAGGCGTTGCGGACGCACGCGGGCGAGCCGTCGATCGATGAGCGGCGCTTTCGCCCGAACTTCTATGTATCGGGATGCGCGGCGCACGGCGAAGATGCGTGGATCGGGCACATCGTGCGCCTCGGTGCGAGCGCCGTCGTCCGCGTGGCGATGGCGGATCCGCGCTGCGCGATGATCACCCACGACCCCGACACCGGCGCCCGCGACCTGAGCACGCTGAAGATGATCGCTGCCTATCGTCCCCTGGAGTCGAAGGAGATCAACTTCGGCGTCTACGCCGGCGTCGAACAGCCGGGCGAGATCGCCGCCGACGACGAAGTGGTGCCGCTGTAACGGCGACCCGGATGCCGTAGCAACTGTCTCGAAATGGACATGGCTCCTGCTACGAAGGAGGGCCACGACGCAGCCCGTTGCGCCCGCGTCCGATCTGGCCCATTCGCCCCCGGAAGCTCCCTCTCCGCCGGGCGGAGGGCCGGGGAGGTCGCCAGATCCGCGACGCAACACACTGCGGCACAACAATCGTCCCTCTCCCCTTTGAGGGAGAGGGACAGGGCGCCCATCAGGGCGACCAGGGTGAGGGCCTTCACGCTTACGCCGGCAGCAGCTCCAGCGCGTCGAGATCCAAGATCGCCGCATTCAGGCGATCGAAGAACAGGTCGAACAGCGCTTTGCCGCGCTCGTTCGCGGTATCCAGCGTCGACGCGTTCACGACCCAGATCCCCAGGCTGACCAGCAGCGACGACCGGTAGTCGCGCAGCAGTTGCTCGAACGTATAGTCCGTGACGCCGTTCTCGACGAGCGTGCGGTGATATTCGCGCAGCCAGTCCATCTCGTGCGCGCGGCGCGTCGGCGTATCGACGTTGCCATAGAGGAAGTACGCGATGTCGTAGGCGCCCCATGCGCGGTTGGGACTCTGCCAGTCGAGCACAGCGAGCTCGTAGCCGCTGCCGGGGTTGCCGAAGAACATATTGTCGAGGCGATAGTCGCCATGCGCCATCGTCGCTGTAGCAGCGTCGCGAAACGGCTCCATCAGCGTCGTGATGCGCGGCCCCAGGCCGGGCAGGACGGCGCGGATCTCGGGCGGCATATGCGTTCCGAACAGTTCGATCGCGCGCTCCCACGCCTGCGGATACGACTGCGTCATCGCGCCGTTCACAAGATCAACCCCGAAGTCGAGGTGCGGCACCTGATCGAGCCGCTCCGGCCCCCACCACCGCGCGTGATGGAGCGCGAGGTGCCGCAGCGCGATGTGCGCTTCGTCCGACGTACACCCCTGTACCTGGTCGCCCGCACGGCCGGTCGCGCCGAGATCTTCCAGCAGCAGCACATACTCGACCTTCTCGGCATCACCCGCGCTGTAGTAGCATCGCGCTGTCCGAAACGTGATCTCGTTCGCCAGCTCGCGGTAGAAGCGGTACTCGCGCTCGTACAACCCGTACACGCCCGCCAGCTCGCGCGCGCCGGGGTCCAGCGCCGGCATCTTGGCGATCAGCGTCGCGGGCGCGCCCGGCGCCGGCCGATCGTACGCCGGTGTGACGCGCACGATCTGTCCGATGAACCCCGCCCCCTGCCCGAGCACCTCGCGTGCCGCCGACGTCACCGTCACGTCAGCGCCGATCGCACCGCCGGCTCGAAGCGCCTCCGTGAGCCAGGACGCCGTCAAGTCTTCCGGCCTCGTTGGAATGGAAATCGCCGAACTCATCTGCCCACCTCGTCTGGATGATCGTGATCGATGGATTAGCGTACGGGAAAGCGACGCCCGGTGCGAACCGCCGCCTAGCGGTCGCCGGATGCGGATGGGAGGAGCCACAGCGCCACCAGCCCCGCGACGCCGATCAGCGTCGATCCGGCCAGCACGCCGAGCTTCGCCTCGTCAACCAGCCCCGTGTCGCTGAACGCCAGCGGCGTGATGAAGAGCGACACGGTGAATCCGATGCCGGCGACCATGCCCACCGCCGCCACCTGCGGCCATCTGACGCCATCGGGCAGCGACGCCACGCCGAGCTTCACCGCGGCGAAGGCGAACAGCACGATGCCGATCGGCTTGCCGAGCATCAGGCCGAGCGCAACGCCGAGCGATACGGGCGATGAGGCGGCATCGCGCGCGATGCCGCCATCCAGCACGATGCCGGCGTTCGCCAGCGCGAAGATGGGAACGATGACGAAGCTCGTCCACGGATGCAGGAGGTGTTCGAGCCGCGTCAGCACGGAAGCTTCCCCGCCGGAATCGCCGCTCGGGATGAGCAGCCCCATCATCACCCCGGCGATGGTCGCGTGGATACCCGATTCATACACCGCCAGCCACGCGACGAGTCCTATCGCCGCGAAGATGAAGATATGGCGCACGCCCAGCCGCGCCAGCACGTACGTCATCGCGAACAGCGCGATGGCCGCGGCGAGCCATGGCAATGCGAGATCATCGGTGTAAAACAGCGCGATGACGGCGATCGCCCCAAGGTCGTCGACGATCGCCAGCGCCAGCAGGAACACCTTGAGCGAGAGCGGCACGCGCGCCCCGGCGAGCGTGAGCACGCCCACCGCGAACGCAATGTCGGTCGCCATCGGGATGCCCCAGCCGCGCTCGCCGTCACCGCCGAGGTTGATGGAGAGGAAGATCAACGCCGGCGCCAGCATGCCGCCGATCGCGGCGATCGTCGGCAGCGCCGCCTTGCGACGCTCCGCCAGCTCGCCCCGCGTCAGCTCGCGCTTGATCTCCAGCCCGACGACGAAGAAGAAGACCGCCATCAACGCGTCGTTCACCCACGACACGAGCGCCTCGTCGATGGCAATGGCGCCAAGATTGATGCTGATCCGCGCGGCCCAGAAGTCGAAGTAGGTATCGCCGAACGGAGCGTTCGCCCAAGCGATCGCTGCGGCAGCGGCAGCGAGCAACAGCACACCGCCCGCCGTCTCCGTCGCGAGGAACTCCTGCAACGGGCGCACCAGCCGCCGCGCAGCGCCCGCGGATTGTTGTTCGCGCATCAGCCATTCTAGCGATCGCACGCGACGATCGGCTCACGGCGCAGCCGGTCGATCGGCGACATCTGCCTCCCGACGACCGACGACCGACGACCGTTAGAAGCCGTACTTCTCGGACAGGTTGTAGCTCTTGCCGGCGTAGGTCGCCGTCAGCGTGCCATCGTCTTCGTGACGGAACTCGAAGCCGGTACCGGCTTCGCGCGCGTCGAGCAGCGACGACGCGATGGCGATCGAGAGGTTCGAATCGAGGAACCCCTCCACCGCCTCGACGTTCGGGTCGAACTTCTTCCAGCTGATGCCCTCGGAGATCGTCGAGCCCGACAGTGCGCCGGTCTCGGACGGCTCGATGCTGAACCGCACCGCCTCGGCGTGCCCCTTGCCGGGCTGCTTGAACATGTAGACGCCGATCTGTGACTGCTGGATATGGTTGCGCGGCGCGCCGCCGCCGAAGATCACCGTCGACGTCCGCAGACCAACTTCTTCGGCCAGCAGGACGATCGCCGTCATCTCCATCACATCCTGCACGACATCGAACACGATCCGCTTGCCCTCTTCCGCCCGGAAGAAGCCGAGGTCCATGCCCAGCACGGAGTCGCCGATGGCGGGGCAGTAGACGGGTGTCGCGCGGTCGTAGCACGCCGTGATGATGCCGCTCTGCGAACCGATGCCTTTGAAGTAGCCGCCGAGGCGGTACGTATATTCGCGCGTCGTCATCGGGCGGTCGGGCAGCGTGCGCGCGAATTCGAAGATCATCGGCTCGACGCGCCGATAGTCCGCCTCGTCGCCGAAGGTGTCCCAGAAGCGGTTGACGTCGGCCCTCGCGAGCGCCGCGTCATCGCTGTTCACGCTGCCCTGGTAGTGGAGGCTGCCGATCGTCTCGAGCATGTCGTGCGTGAGCTGGGCTCCCGTGATGTCCAGCACGTCGAGGCGCCGCTGCTCGACCAGCGACGCGATCGCCGGGCCGAAGCCCAGCGGCACGGGCGCGCCCGCGATCGAGCAGAACACGACGCGGTTCCGCTCGAGCAGCTTGTTCCAAAGATCGATCGCCGTGCTGAGGCGCCGCGGCTGGCCGCCCGTGCGCCCCAGCGCTTCGACGAACGAGCGCAGGGTGGCGTCCGGATCGGGCGCGAAGCGCGTGATCGGCGTGTGGAAGTAGTCCCTCTTCTCCATGTCGGGAAGGGTAGCGCGCCAGCGTCGTAGGCGTAACGAGCTGCGCGGGGCTACGGAGAAGCGGTTGCGAGGCGCTCCGACTCTCGGTTCGCTATACTCGCCGCCGTGGGACCTCGAGTCGTACTCATCGCCGCCATCGCGCTGTTTCTTGCGCTGACACCGCGGAGCGCGGCCGCGGCTACCCCGCAGGTGGCATTCTCGCCATCAAGCGTCAACATGGCGCCCGGCGACGTTGCGCAGGTAGACGTGACCGTTGCGGGCGTCGATGCGGCCGCGTCCCTTGGCGGCTACACGATCGACATTACCTTCAATCCAGCCGTCGTGCGGCTCGATTCAGTCGTAGACTCCGGATTCATCAAGACCGGAACAACCACCGTGATCTGCGAGACTGCCCCTATCGATAACGTGGGCGGCCACTCCCGTTCAGCTTGTGCGACGATCCCGCAACCTGGTTCGAGGGGCGTGTCGACCGTCGCTCCGAAGGCGCTCATGCACGCGTCATTCACGGCGCTAGCGCCTGGTACCAGTGCACTGGATCTCAGCGGTACGACGCTCGACGGGGTGAGCCGTACGCCGATCGAAGCATCGCTCTCGAACGGCAGCATCCAGGTGACCGCACCGGGGGGTGGCGCGCCATCCGCAACACGCGATGTCCCAACGCCGGCGAGCACCACTGTGCCGTCCCCGACCGCTCCCACGACATCCGCAACAGGCGCGGCGGTTTCGACACCGACGCCAACGCCAGCGCCCGCGTCAAGCTCCACCACTCCCGCCAGGACTCCGAGTGGCCTTCGTGTCCCCAATACCGGCGATCCAGGCGGCGGCGGGTCGGGATCGCGCCGGCTGGCGGCGGTCGCCGGACTCGCCGGCGTATTGGCTCTCGTGAGCGCCGGCGGACTAGCGCTGGCTAGGCGTCGGCATGGATGAGCGCGCGCACTCCGATGAAGCGAATGGTGGAACGTGAGTTCGCACGCCGTATGAGGATCCCCGTGTAGGCGTGAAGATCCGCCGGTAATCCTTCCCGGCAGTAGGTTGCGAAGCGCTCACCACCGGGTTGACAGCTCACCGCGACAGGCATAGAATCGGCTATAGCAAAGCCCCCGCTTCGCGCCAGTTGCGCTAGTCCACGAGGAGTACTCGCATGCTTAGTGTCTTAGGGCGAATGCGGTTTCTAACTGCGGCCGTGGTAGTTGCCGTCGCGATGCTCGCGCTGTTCGCGCTGCAACCAAGTTCGACAGCGCGCGCCGACACCGACGACATCTCGAAGCTCAGTTGCACGTTCGCTACGCCGCCGGCGCCGGACGTCCAGAATACGATTACCTGTACATTCGACTTCGCTGGGGCCCCTCACACCTTTGTGGCCGTGTTCAAGTTCAGCCTGACGACACGACCGCCGCTGACAGTGTCGAGCTGCACGCTGGACGGCAAGACCGTTCACATAGGCCCGTGCCCGTAGCCGCAGTCGTCGAACAATTGTCAATGGTGATGCGCCCCGCAATACCTGCGGGGCGCGTCCGTTCTGGGTGACAATGAAACGTTACTATCTGTGCTTCGCCGCGCTGGTCGCGTTCGCGGGCGCCTCGCTCGCCATAGGGCGGCTCGCACTCGCAGCCGGCCCTGCAGCCGTCGGCTTCGCGCCGACGTCATCGACGCTCGTCATGGGCGCGCCCCCGCCGGCGCCGACAGTTGATATCACCGTGGCCAACGTGGTTTCGCCACCCGGTCTCGGCGGCTACACAGTCGCGTTATCGTTCGATGGTTCGGTCGTGAGCCTGAACAGTCTGACGGACGCCGGTTTGTTCGCCGGCAGCGCCAATGCGGTTATCTGCAGCACGCCGACGATCACGGCCAATAGCGCGCGCGCGGCGTGCGCTACCGTGCCGCTCTTCGGCACGCCATCGGCCGGCGTGGCGGTAGGCGCTGCGCCCGTGCCCCTCATGCACGCCTCATTCTCGCCGGTTGGCCCTGGAACCTCGCCGCTCGGACTCACAGCTACTGTGAACGGCACCCCCGTAGTGACCACGCTCAAAGACCCGTCCGGGACGCCGATCGCGGCCAATCTCAGTGCCGGCTCTATCGTTGTGCAGGGGGCCGTGCCGAGCGTGACGCCGACCGCCACCAACACACCTCCCCCGACTGTTGGAGGTGTCGCCGAACAGCTGCCGGTCGACGCGCTTCCTGCTCACACGGCACGCCGATCGGCTCGTGCTGCCGAGGAGATCGGCATCGCTCTCGCCGTCGCGATCGGCGTCGGCATCGTCGCCTTCTGGCGCGCGCGGCGACGCCCCGCATAGTCGGCGCCGAACCCCACGCTCGAAGCTACACCACGTACTGGTCCAGCAGCTTCTTCGCCGCCGTCAGCGAGAGGATGTCGTTCGAGCCGTCTTCGATCATGGACGCGCGCGCGTCACGGAAGAGCTTCTCGATCAGCATCTCCTTCGTCAGGCCATAGCCGCCGTGAAGCTGCAGCGCATCGCTCGCCACCTCAAACGCCGCCTGCGTGCAGTACACCTTCGACGTGATCGAGTACTGAGTGCCGGGTGGGAACAGGTGATCGTTATACAGCACCACCGCTCGCGAGAGCTGGCGCGCCGTCTCGACCTTCGTGTGCATGTCGAACAGTTTCTTCTGCACAAGCTGGTGCTCGCTGATCGGCACGCCGCCCTGCACGCGATTCTTGCTGTACTCCAGCGCCTCTTCGAAGGCCGCGCGCGCGAGCCCGGTGAACGTCGAGCCCATGTAGGCGTTGGCGCCCGCCAGCACTGCGTCGATCGCCATCGTGTAGTGCTCCGGCGGCACGAGCATGTACTTCTTCGGCAAGCGGACATCGTCGAAGAAGATCTCGCCCTGGTTGAGCGCACGCTGACCGATCTTGTTCAGCGGCGGCCCCTTCGACACGCCCGCCAGGTCCAGCGGCACGAGCGCGATGCCGCCGCCCGCCATCCCCATCTTGCGTTCGACGCCGAGAAACGCCAGCGCGTGCGTCGCGATCGTGCCGTTCGATACCCACGCCGACTTCTGGCCGTTCAGCACGTAGTCGTCGCCGTCCGCGGTGGCGGTGAGGCCGTAGTGGATGTTCGGATCTGTCCACATCTTCGTGCCGGGCATCAGCGTGTCGGAGCCGTGCCCCGGCTCGGTGATCGCCCAGCAGCCAATGTACTCGCCCTTGCGATCGTTGACGAACGGCATCACCACGTCTCGCATCATGTCGGGATCCTGCCTGCTCGATGCGAAGGAGAACGGGAACGATGTCACGCTCAGCGCGATCGAGAAGTCTGCCGACCCCCAGCCCATCTCCTCGTTGACGATATGCGACTCCAAGGGATCGAGATGCGCGCCGCCCAGCGCCTCCGGGAAGCCGCGCAGGTGGAACTCCTGCTCGTACGCGATGCGAAAGACGTCCCGCAAACGCGATCCGGGCGCGATCACGTCGTCCGGCGACATCTTGTCGAGCTCCCACGCCGCCGGCCGCAGCACCTGTGCCGCGAACTCGTGCATCCGCTGCTTGAGCATCTTCTGTTCGTCCGTCAGTTCCTTGTTCAAGTCGGTGTACATAAGGCGCTCCCGTGTTGCAGGTGTCGGAGGTCGGAAGTCAGAGGTCAGAGGTGTGGAACCCAACACCTGAGCCTCGCACAAGGATCGAGCCTCCCGTCCTTACGCGGAAGGGCCGGATGGCGCGTTGTGGCCACTACGAACTACCCACTATCCACTATCCACTATCCACTACACGTGGATCTCTACGCGCATATCGGGCGCGCCGAAGAGCCAGAACCACTGCGCATCGTGCAGCTGCATCCCGACACAGCCGTGGCTTGTTGGCGTCTTGCCGAAGACCTCCTTCGGGCGCCAGTAGTTCAGGTGCAGCGCGTCGCCGATGCGGTCGTAGTACTGCGTGAACAGCACGCGCTCGACGTCGTAGCTCGCCTGCCCCGGCGAGTAGCCGGCCTGCGACGCCGTCATCCGCTCGACGGCCAGGCGCCCGTCCTTCTCGATACGGTGCGACCCCAGCGGGCTCGGGAAGTCGGGCGCGCCGGTCGAGACGGGCGCGGTGTAGACCGGACGGGCGCCGACCATCGCCGTCGCCGTCTGTGTCGTGACGTTGACGTCGATCCACTTCTCCTGCCCCTTCGCATCGACGAGCGGCGACTCCTCGCCCGGTTGCTGGATGAACACGAACGCCGAGTACACGAATGTACCGTCCGTCAGCCGGAACCAGGTGCGCGTCCACACAGGCACCACCGAGAGCCACGTCTGCGAGCCGACCAGCACGTTCTCGCCATCAACCGCGGCGTCGATCTGGACGCGCGTCAGATCCTTCAGCGTCTTGACGGGCGGCGCCGCTGTCGAGGGGCCGCTCCGCACGCGCAGGTCGCCTCCGACGACGATCTGCATGCCTGCGCCCAGCGCCGGCGTCGGCGTGAACGTCGGGAACATCGTGGCCGTGGCTGGCGCGAGCGTCGCCGTGTCCGATGGTGACGGCGTCGCGGTAGCCGGCGCGCGCCCGCCCGAGCAGGCTGTGGCGAGCGCGACGAGCGCGCACGCCAGTACGGCGGGGATCGCGCGGCGGATCATGCGGTGATCGTAGCACGATGCCAAACTCCCGATCGCGCACCGACGGCGTGGTCGCGCTGGGCGCCCGATCGTTCGCTATCCACGTCGTGGTGAGGATGGACAGAGGCCTGAGTGAAGTGTGGTGTGCGATCTACCGTCAGCGATCGACACCCACATTCGTGCAACCGACGAGCCATCGCTGCCGATCACCAAGCCAACGGCTGGGCGAGGTCTCTAGCGGCTGTGGTTAGGACTCCCTGCGAAGTCGAAAAACGCGGTCAGAGGCGCGAACGCGGCTGGTGAGAGCCACCTATGTAAAGTCGATCTCGCACGTCAAGTACGACGGCACTGGCCCGGCAACGGGCGTTCCGACGGGAGGGCAAGGATGACCATGGAGCTGCAGACATTCGAAGAGGAGGAGCTGACCAGAACGGAGAAGCTGCGCATCGCGGCACGGGTATTGATCAAGCGCGGTGTCGCCGGCAACGGCGGCCGCTGGGGCCTGCAATCGCGACTGGCGGAGCACTTTGGCGTCACCCGCCAGCGTGTGAGCCAGATTGTCCGGCAGGAGCTCAACTCGATCAATGCTGATCCTCGATAAGCAGAAGGCGGTCGAGCGCGTCATGGCGCTGACGTCGGGAGCGACGGAGCCGACGCCTGGGGCGCCCGCCGTCCACGCCCACGCCCGGACGTACCAGCGCATCGCCACCTACGAGCGGCGCGCACACATCGGTGTGCCGGCGGCCCGTCGCGCCATCGAGCGGCGCCGGCGCCGGATGCGCCTGCTCGCAGGGTGCTGAAAAAGTCGTCGGACGGCGTCTGAACGTAGATACGGAGCGGCGTGCTGAATCTACGAACGCGGGCTGAAAGCCCGCGCCACGAGAACAGGAATCGTTTTTCAGCACCCAGCTCGCCGGGCCGTCGCCGGTATAGCGTGGACCGGTGTAGGTGCGGGCGTGGAGATCGCGTTGCAATCGGCGAGAGGGGTGGTCGTAACCGGCCCTCTCGTCTCTCCCCTCGCAGAGGTGTGCTCGCGTCGCCGCTACGCGAACAGATCGTCGAGCATCGTGCCCGCGGGCAGCGGCGGATACGCCTGGTAGAAGTACTCCCGTCCGAAGAACCTCCTGCGCTTCTCCTCCGGCATCCGCATGAATGGATCCATTTCCGTTATCTGGGTCGCGTGGGCGAGCATGGCCCGCTCCTTCAACGCGACGAGGTCGCTCACGTCGACGATGCAGTTAGGTTCGACGCGCGGCAGTTCCGCCATCGCGCCGTCGTCTTCCACGACGCTGGGCACGTCGATCTCGGCTTCGCGCATCTCCTGCATGAAGCGTACGAACTCCTGGATCGGGATCGCCGTATAGAAGAGGCGCTCGGGCTGCCACGGCTCGCCCGCCGTCGGATACCTGCTCGGATCGCCCGCCGCATGAAACGCCGCGGTCGCGTGATGGTGCACCGCGACGTGATCCGGATGACCGTAGCCGCCGCTCTCGTCCCACGTCGCAACGACGGCCGGCCGTAACTCTCGGATCGCCCGCACCAGCGCGTGGATCACGGCGTCAGGGTGCGCCTTGATCAACGCCCGCTCGTCGTCGTTCTCGGGCGTACCCTGCATGCCGGAGTCGCGGAACCCCAGCATGCGCACGTCCGTCACGCCGAGCATGCCCATCGCGACGCGCAGCTCCTCCTCGCGAAAGCGGCCGAGCGTGTCCGGCGTGGCGCCCGTGCCCGGCGAGATCTCGCCTACCTCGCCGCGCGTCGCGCAGATCATCGTCACGGGCACGCCGCGCGACGCGGCACGAGCCATCGTGCCGCCAAGGCCGAACGTCTCGTCGTCAGGATGCGCGAAAATAGCGAGCAGGCCGCCTTCGGGCATGATGCACCTCCGTTCGATCAAGTGTAGCGAAGCACCCAACATAGGGCTTCGTCCTCGACCCGATGTACAATCGTCAGCATGACGCAGGCCACCCTGCCCTTCGGCGAATCGACTGTTGACATCGAGCTGCCCGCGCGCACGCGTGTCGTCTCCCGCGGCGGAGGCGCCGGCTCCGGCGGCGGCCTGCAGGCGGTCAGCGATCTCGACGCAGCCGTGCGCGACGCGCTCGAGCATCCGCTCGGACTGCCGCCGATCCGCGACCTCGTCCGAGCGGGGTCACGCGTCGTCATCGCCTTCGATGATCCGACCGTGACGTCGTTCGGGCCGATCCGCCGCGTGGCGATCGAGGGCGTGCTCGCGCGACTCGCGGACGCCGGCGTGCGCGAAAGCGATGTGCAGCTGATCTGCGCGAACGCCCTGCACCGCAAGTTCACCCGCGACGAGCTGGCGACGATCATCGGGCAGGCACTGGTCGATCGCTTCGGCGAGCGGCTCTTCTGCCACGACGCCGAGGATGCCGCCAATCTCGTCCACTTCGGCGCCACGGAGCACGGCTACGACGTCGAGCTGAGCCGCCACGCCGTCGATGCCGATCTCTGCGTGTACATCAACGCCGGATTGCACCTCGGGTTCAGCGGCGGTTGGAAGTCGGTCGCCGTCGGCCTCTCGACGTGGCGGTCGATCCGCCACACGCACCACCCCGACGGCATGTCGATGTCGGTCTTGAACAACCGCATGCACGACGTGCTCAACGAGATGGGCGCCCACCTCGAAGCCTCGATGGGCAAGCGCATCTACAAGATCGAATGCGTGCAGGCGAGCCCGACGAAGATCGCACACGTCTGGGCGGGCGGCGTCAGCGAGACGCGCGCGGCGGCGCTCGAGGGGATGGCGTCGCGCAACCCGCCCCGCCGCTCGCAGGCCGAGCCCGCCGACGTCGTCGTGTACGGCCTGCCGGCGTGGAGCCCGTACGCGGTGTTCGGCACGATGAACCCGATCCTCACGCTGATCTCCTCGGGCCTCGGCTATCTCGGCGGCTACATCGAAGCGCTGGGCAAGCCGGGCTGCACCGTCGTGCTCGCGACGCCCTGCCCCGAGACGTGGGACATGGAGCACCACCCCTCGTATCGAGAGGCATGGGACCGCGTGCTACCGGTAACGCGAGACCCGTACGAGATCATGCGCCGCTTCGGCGACGAGTTCGCGACGAACGCCGGCTATATCGACCGCTACCGGAACGGCGTCGCGTTCCACCCCGTCCACGCTGTGCTCGCGACGCACCCCCTGCGTCGCCTCAAGCACGCCTCGCGCGTGATCGTGGCGGGCGCCATCGATCCCGCTGTGCCGCGCCACGTCGGCTTCGACCACGCCGCCACGGTCGAAGACGCGATCCACGGCGCCGAACGCGCACACGGCGGCGCGTGCTCGATCGTCTGCGTGAACTGACCCGGACGCGATCACCGCCGCGCTCGACCGGCGTTCACACGCCTGTAACGATGCGGCTACGCTAAAAACGAAGCCTCCAGTTACAATATTCACGCGTAAGAACGCGTGGGCGTACCCGTGTTCACGGCCCAGGAGTGCAATCGCATGAAGCTCTCACGGATACTCATCGGCGGCGCCGCCGCTCTCGGCGTGGTCGTCGCCATCGCTGGCGTCGGCTGGTGGTTCTTCATCCGCGAGGACGCCAGGCTCGCAACGAACGCGCCGGCCATCCCGGCCGACCTCAAGACGGCCGTCGCCACCAGCTCGAGCGGCAGCGGAGGACTCACCTTCAAGATCCTCCCCGATCGCTCCGAAGCCGCGTACTTCGCCGATGAGAAGCTCGCCAGCCTGCCGCTGCCTTCCAAGGCGAAAGGCTCGACGAAGGACATCACGGGGCAGTTTGCCCTGACCGTCGATGGATTCGACCTCGACGTGGCGACCTCGACGGCGTTTACGGTCAATCTCAAGACGATCGCCAGCGATAGGAGCCTGCGCGATGTCCGCGTGCAGAATCTTGGCCTCGAGACGAGCAAGTACCCCACCGCGACCTTCACGGCCACGAAGGTCACGGGATTCGACAGGAGCCTGCCCGCCGGCCAGGAACAGACGCTGCAACTCAGCGGCACGCTGGACTTGCACGGCGTGAAGAACGACGTCACCTGGGATGTGAAGGCGAAGCGCGACGCCAACATCATCACGGCCCTCGCGACGCTGACGTTCAACTTCGCGGACTTCAACATCCCGATCCTGAACATCGCCAACTTCGTTTCGGTCCCTACAGGTACAGGTGGTGGCGCAGGCCTCCTGACTCGGGTTCGGGACGGGCACTCCCGGAGAGCGGGTCCTCGGCTGCAATTGCTATGGCAATGTAGCGATATGCCGCTATCCGCTCCCGCGTTATAGTTCCGTGGGCGCCCCATCAGGAATCGGGCCGCCCCAGGAGTAGCCGATGAGCGGCGAGCACGAATCCGGCATTCATCTCGTATCCTGGCGCGGCGCCACATCTACCATCAGTCTCTGTGACCGCTGCAACGTGTCGTACTCCGCCGCGCGCTACTGCGACGGCTGCTTGCGCCAGGCCGATGCCGATCTCAGCGAGAAACGCGACATTCTCTTCCCCCAGGCATACGACGCGGCCGATAGCCTCTCCGCCATCGCATGACGGCGGCTGAGCGGACATAGAAAGAAGGCCTCGGTGTCCGAGGCCTTCTTCGCGCTCACAACTGAGAGAACTACCCGACGCGCTCCGACGTCCCTTCGGATTCGGGCGGCCGCACCTTCGAGTAGCAGGCGCTACAGTACACGGGGCGGTCGCCCCGCGGCTGGAACGGCACTTCCGTCATCATGCCGCACTCGGCGCACGTGGCCGGGTGCATCTGCCGCGGCGTCCGGCCGCCGAAGCTGGCAAAGACGCCGTACCGTACGTACCCCTCTTCCGGCTCGTTGGTGCGCGTCGTCTTGCGATTCGATCGACAGGACGAGCAGCGAACCGGCTCGTTCTGCAACCCCTTGTTTGCGTAGAACTCCTGCTCACCCGCCGTGAACGTGAAGTTCTGCTTGCAATCGCGGCAAACCAGCGTCTTGTCTACAAAGCTCAATGGACGACCTCTTCCCTTCGGGGACAACAATGTGCGGCCCTCAAGGCCGCACCCGATTCATGCCTAGCCCGTGACCATCTGCCACCAGTATATCGACCCGCCGGAAGGCCCCACAAGCCGGGGGAATCCCCTACCAGCTGCTGTCGAGAGGCAAGTGTCCAGTCTGCGGCGACCGTCACCGGGACATGTAGGCCCAGCCGGAACCCGCGCAGCTCGGAAGGGCGGCTCCTGTGTGTCCCTGAGTCGACGTGTCCGGTCCGCCCAGCGCAGCAACAATCGTGACAAACGAACTCGTGAGAGCCCCTGCGGTTGTGAGTACTACCGCCACGTAGTACATTCGCCTCATGCCAATCACTTCAAGACGCGTTGTTGACGGGGCATGCCGCCGCACGGTCGCGCACCCGGCCGCCGCCACATTCGGCCGAAGGCGCGCACGGTGACAGCCGGACGTCACGCGCCGGCCTGCGGGTGAGGAGGAAGCGCCTGGACATCACGACTAAGAGCACGGGCGCGATCGACCGCATCGTCTGCACGCGGACGCTGTACGTCTTCGCCGTCGTCGCGCTTGCCGCGTTCGCGATGTGGCGCATCAACCTCGGCGAGGCGGTGCGGATGTTTCGCGACGTCCGCTACGAATGGTTGGCGTTGGCGTTCGTGGTGTACCTCGCCGCCCGCGCGATCAACGCATGGGAATGGCGGATCCTGCTGACAAAAGTTGGCCACGCGCCGTTGCACGGCCTCCTGGGCGCGCTGCTCATCGGCACCTTTGTGAACGCCATAGCGCCCGCGAACTTGGGCGATGTCGTGCGTCTGCAGGTCGTCGCGAATCGATACGCGCTACCGCGTGCGGGGCTCATTGCCGAGCGCGGAAGCGAGGCGCTGGTCAACGCCATGATGTTCGTACTGGTGGCGCTGCTCAGCGTCTTCGTTGCTGGAGAACGCGGAGCAATGAACGGCGGCTGGGTGCTGTGGGCGCTGGTATTCGCATCGGCGCTCGCGTTCACGGGCGCGGTCGCGGCGAGTAAGATGTTGCCGCGCACGGCGCCGCAACTCACGATCTTGTGGCGTCTTCCGCATCGCCTTCAGGGCGCGCTGCAGCAGCAATGGCCCCGGATTCACGATGGGTTCGAGGTGTTGCGGCGGCCGGGGTTGCTGTTGGTGCTCCTGGTCGTGGGTCTCGCCGGCTGGACGATCGATTTCATCATCAACTGGTCCTACGGCAGCGCGTTCAACCTGGACGTGCCCTTCTCAGCCTATCTCTCGATTACGCTCACGCTGGCAGTGATCACGACAGTCCCTGTTACCTTCGGCAACATTGGCGTCTGGGAAGCGAGCCTCGTCGGCGTGCTGGCGCTGTATGGCGTGCCGGCGGATAGCGCGCTCGCGTACGCGGTGGGGTCGCACATCTTCGTCACCGTGTTCAACGTCGGCCTCGGGCTCGCCGCGATGGCGCTGATGCGCATCCGGCCGCGAGATATTCTTGGCATCCACGGCTCTGCGACAGAGCGCGATGACGTGACTGGAGGACAACGTGCATCCGGCATTTAGACAAGTATTCCAGGCGATCGGGCTGGCCTACTACCACGCATTCCTCGGCCCGCGCGGACGGGGACGATCCGCGCCGGTCGACACCTGGGACCGGCAGTACCGTACCGGTCATTGGGATAACTTCGAGACCGCCAATGAGATGCCACGCTATGCCGTGATCGCGTCGTACATTCGAGGGCGCGGGCCCGGGTCGAGCATCCTCGATGTCGGATGCGGCTACGGCCGCTTGGTGGACGAACTCCATTCGGGCGCCGTCGGGCGATACGTGGGAATCGATCTTTCCGCTGAAGCCGTGCGGAGGGCCCAGAGCCGTGCGAGCGCGACCGTCTCGTTCGCCGTGGGGGATTTTGGCTCGTGTCAATTGGACGAGACGTTCGATGTCGTCGTGTTCAACGACACGCTGTACTACGCCGACCACCCGACGAGCACGCTCGATCGCTTCGCGGCGAAGCTCAACCCGGACGGCGTGCTGATCGTCGCCATGTACCGTCATCGGAATACGATGGTCATCTGGAAAGCGATCGAACAGCGCTTCGCCGTGCTCGATCGCTTCGAAGTGAAGAACGGGATCGGAGAGGTGACCGACATCCGGTCGATCGCGCCGCGGCTGGGCGTGCGAACGGCCGCAGCGTCAACGCCGGGCCGTGGGCGCCCCGAAGGCGCAGCACCGATAGGCGCGTCCTCGGCGGCCACGACTCTCTATACTGATCCTTCGTCGCCGTCCAACGGCGCTACCCCTCGCGTCCCAGATACGGCCTGAGACGCTCCGGAAGCGGCAAGCGCTGCACCAGCACCTCCGCTTCCTCGCTCCGCAACAGGCGGCTGGTATAGAAGAACGCCGCCGCACCGAGCGCCACCGCACCCATCACGGCGAACGCCGCCAGCGGCTTGCGCGCCAGATCCAGCAGCCCGGCAAGGCGCAGCAACGCCAGCCAGAGCAGGATCCCCTCCGCCATCAGCACGCTCGATGCGATCGTCCGCGTCAGCGAAAACACGAGGTGCCGCGCGTCGAGCCCGCCCAGCCGCTGTTCCAGGTTCCGGATCAGCAGCGTGAACTCGACGATCGTCGCGACGGAGAGCGCCGCCGCCAGCCCCTTGATGCCGAACGGCCAGACGAGGATCAGCGACAGCACGAGATTCACGATCATCGAGATCACCGCGAACGCCACCGGTGTGCGCGTGTCGCTCAGCGCGTAGTAGCCCCGGCTCAAGATCTCGATGCCCGCGTGCGCGAACAGCGCGATCGAATAGAACACCAGCGCCCCAACGACCAGATCCGTCGAGGTCGCATCGAACGAGCCGCTGCGCAGCAGGAACGCCGTGATCGGCTTCGCAAGGATCACCAGTCCGACGCTCGCCGGGATGGTGAGGTACAAGATGAGGCGCAACGCCTTCGAGACCGTGTCCTGCAACTGTCCCTCGTCGCGCGCCGCCTGCTCCGCCATGCGCGGGAAGATCGCCGTCGAAATCGCCATGCCGAACAGCCCGAGCGGCGTCATCACCACCAGCCAGGCGTAGTTCACCGCCGAGATCGCGCCCGTCCCCACCGTCGATGCGAAGAACGTCGCCACAACGAAGTTCAGCTGAAACGCCGCCAGCCCGATCACGCGCGGGCCCATCAGGCGCCCGACTTCGCGCACTGCCTTGTCGCGCCAGTCCCAGACGGGCTGCCAGCGCATCCCCACCAGCCGCAACGCCGGCAGCTGCACGGCAAGGTGCAGCACGGCGCCCAGTACGACGCACACGGCCAACACTCGCACATCCCTCGACACCAGCGCACCGACGATGATCGCCGCGTTGTAGAACATCGGCGCAAAGGCGGGCGCAAGAAAATGATGGCGCGCGTTGAGGATGCCCATGAACATCCCGCTCACCGCGAACAGCACCGGCGAAAGCATCATGATGCGCGTCAGGTCGACGGCCAGCGACGTGAGCTGCGCGTGTTGGTTCGTGTCGTCACCGAGGCCCGGCGCCGTCAGCGGCACCAGCAGCGGCGCCAACAGCAATCCGACAACAGCGAAGAACAGCGTCGCGGCAAACAGCAGGTTCAGCACGCCCGAAGCGAGGCGCCACCCCTCCTGCTCCCCCCGATCCGCGACGATGCGGGCAAACGTCGGGATGAAGGCGCTGCCAAGTGTGGCGCCGGCGAGCAGCTGGAAGATCAAGTCGGGGATACGAAACGCGACGAAGTACGCATCGAGGTCGGGGCTCGTGCCGAACTGGTGCGCCAGCACCACCGTGCGCAGCAGCCCGAGCAGGCGGCTTCCCAGAAACCCCAGCGCGACGACGGACGCCGCCATCGCGAGGCTCGGCGGCTCGGACGCCGCACGTCCAGCGGCAGACCCGCCCTCGTCCGCACCGAAACGGGCTTTCAACGTTCGCATCATAGCGATTCCGTGTGTGGGGGCGCCCTCGCGCGGCCTTGCCCGGAGAGATTGCCGCAGCATACTACGACCGCTCGTGCGCTACAATTCGCTGGGCGCGCCGTTATGTCCCGCACACTGGACTCTCGACGCCCGCGTCGGTACCATGACCCGTTAGTTTGCTTCCGCAGCGAGTCGCCCTCCGCGACCGGCGGACGTTGGAGGTAGCACCGTTGGCACACTCGAAATCCGCGCTGAAGCGCTGGCGCCAGGCCGACGCGGCTGGCGAACGCAACAAGTCCGTCCGCAGCGAGGCCCGCACCGCCGTCAAGACGGCCAGGGTCGCCATCGCGTCCGGTGTCGCCGATGAGGCGCAGGCAGCGATCCGCGCGGCTGAGGGCATCCTCGACCGCGCCGCCAAGCGGCGCGTCATCCACAAGAACGCCGCCTCGCGCCACAAGTCGCGACTGATGAAGCACGCCAACCACATCGCCGGCGGCGGCACCGTCGCCGAGGCCGCGCCCAAGAAGGTGAAGAAGGCCGCATCCAAGGCGCCGCCCAAGGCGAAGGCCAAGGCTCCGGCAAAGGCACCAGCGAAAGCCCCGGCCAAGCCGCGCGCGACGAAGCCGAAGGCCGCCGCAAAAGAGTAGCCTTGGCGCAGAACATCGAACCCAGGCGCCCGCATGCGGGCGCCTTCGTTTGTCCGCCGGTACGCCGCCCGCCCGTCGCGCCTTCGCCTTGCGTTTGGAGCTCGCTCTCCAAATTCCCAATCTGTGTAATCTGCGTAATCTGTGGACTCAACACGACTATGAACGATCACGCCGAAGCGCTCCGTGGCTGGCAGGACTCAGCCGCCGCCTACATCGCCTTCCAGGACGCCGGCGACCGCAACCGCACGCTGCTGCTCGACCCCGTCATGCTGGATCTCTGCGGCGACGTGCGCGGCCAGCGCATGCTCGACCTCGGCTGCGGCGAAGGCCGCTTCTGCCGCATGCTCGCCGAGCGCGGTGCTGCCGTCACCGGCATCGATCCGATCGCCGAGATGATCGGCGCATCACGCGCACGCGGCAGCAGCGGCGACAGCTACCTCATCGCCGGCGCCGAAGCGCTTCCGTTCGCGGGCGCAGCGTTCGATCTGGCCGTCAGCTACATCACGCTCGTCGATATCTTCGACTACGCCGCCGCCATCCGAGAAGCGGCGCGCGTGCTGCGCCCCGGTGGCCGCTTCGCAGTGGCCAACCTCAACTTCGTCACCGCGTCGCAGGGCTGGCAGCGTGACGACGACGGCAACCGCCTCTATCACCGCATCGACCGCTACGCCGACGAGTGGCCGCAGGTGTACGAGTGGTCCGGCATGCGCATCGTCAACTGGCACCGCCCGCTCGCCAACTATATGGCGGCGTTCCTCGGCGCCGGCCTCATCCTCCGCGACTTCCTGACGCCCGTGCCGGAGGATCTGTCGCTGCGAGACGATCCGCAAACCGAAGACTGGTTCCGCGTCCCGCTGTTCAACGTCATGCGCTGGGAGACGCCGGGGGCGTGATCACGGCCTTGTGTGCGATCCCGCGTGGCGCAATCATGGCCGCATCGCTGGGCCCGATGGCCACCGGCGGACAGGAATCCGCGCGCCCGAGTGGAGCTCCCGCGCCGAAGAGCTCGACTCCGCGCTCGCCGCTCTCAATCCGCAGACACGATGGCGGATTGTGACCGCAGCTGCGAAGCGGCCCATCGGCGCTGTGGTTACACTGCACTCGTAGCGGACGAGCGTGAAGCATGCCCGCGATTCGCATGAGCGGAGTTCGTCATGTGGGTGCCCCTACTGCGCGCCGTCGCTACCATCTCCGTCGCCGTCTTCGCTACCGTCGCGGCGGCGGGCATCACACGCTCCCCATCAGCTTCACATGCAACGCAGCCCGCGGGCGGTAGTGCCCCCCGCACCTATGCGATGGGCTGGGCGCCGACGCCGCCGGTGCTGACCACCGCATCCCGTATCGCGACTATCCAGGCGATCTCCTACGTTTCCGAATACGCGCTGCTTCAGGAGGAGGTGCCATGGGCCGCACTCCTCGCCGGCGGGAGCATCAGCGCTGAGCTCGACAACAAGCAACCGGTCGTCGACTATCTCCGTTCGCTCGGCATGAAGATCGTCTGGCTCGTCGATCCGCTCGACGGCCTCGACCGCACCAAAGAACCGCCGGACCTCGTCGCCGCCGGCCACTCGCTGCTCGAACCATCGATCCTCGCCACGCACGAGGCGTGGGTGCGCGCGGTGGCGCAGCGCTTCCATCCCGAATACTTCGGCCTCGCCTCCGAGATCAACACGCTGGCCGCGCAAGGGAGTCCCGTGCTTTACAACACGATCGTGAGCATGGTCAACACGCTGACGCCCGACATCCACGCGCTCGATCCCGGTTCGCAGGTCTTTGTCTCGTTTCAGATGGAGGTCGCCTGGCGGAACGACGGGTTCCCACTCATCGCCAACTTCAATGTCGACGCGCTCGGTCTCTCGTCCTACCCGTCGTTCGCGTTCGCGCATCCAGCGGACATCCCGGACATCTACTATCAACGGTTCGCACAGGCGACCTCGCTCCCGCTGCTTCAAGTCGAAGGTGGATGGAGCAGCGTGTCCTCCGCCTGGGGCAGCGGCAGCCCAACGGATCAGGCACTGTACTATGCCCGCGTGGGAGCCCTCCTGGACGGTGTTCATGCAAAACTCTGGCTGGGGATCGTCTACGCGGACCTCAACCTCGCCGATCCGTCATGGAACCTTCCGCCCGACCGGCAGGCAATGCTCCAGAATTTCGCTTCGCAGGGCATCACCACAAGCGACTTCACGCCCAAGCCCGCGTATGCGGCCTGGCAGCTCCTCTTCGATCGTCCGCTCGCCGCGCCTGCCAGCGTCGGCGGTGTCGCTGAAGTGCCGGACACTGCATCGCTCAGGAATGGGCGGTCGGTAGCACGGCTCGGAGACCGTGCGGTCGAGCTGATGGTCGTCGCGGCGGTCATACTTGTCGTCGTTGGAGCTGCCTGGCTCTTGGTGCGAAAGCAACAGGCGACGTGACGATCCGACTGATAGACCGAAGGACTACCCGACTCGTTTACCGCTTCGTGTACTGCGGCGCCTTGCGGGCGCGTTGTTGCGATGGCAGTCCGGTCGGCGGAAAAAGCAGTGTAGGAGGAGGTCGTATGAACGAGACCGTCGAGCACGTCATTGCCGTGATCCGCGAGAATCGACGCAGGTTCGAGGAGTTCTGCTTCTCGCTGTCCGAAGATCAGCTCTCGCGCCCCGTGCCAGACAGCGCCTGGATCGTCAAGGACTTCGCATCGCACCTCGACACGCTTGATACGACGTTCGTCGAGTTCATCGACGTCGTCGAGCGCGGCGGCAATATCGACATGGCGCGCGACGGCAGCGGCGCGCCGTTCGATCTCGATGCTTGGAACGACACGCAGGTGGCCGAGCGGCGTGCGTGGTCGATCGCGCGGATCTTCGAAGAAGCGGCGGAGAATCGTGCGCAGCTGATCGAGGCGATGGGCCGCCTGACGGAAGAGCAGATCGGCCGCCCGATGCACTTCACCGACCCGAAGCGCGGCGCGGCAGACTTCCCGCTGAAGGCGTTCCTCGTCGGCTGGGCGCAGCACGACCCGATCCACGCCGCCGACATGCTGAAGGCGCTGCCCGAACGCGCGTCGGATGCGGGCCTCACGATGTGGCTCGCGAACCCGTTCGTGAGCGGCTATCAGGCCTCGATGAGCGGCGCGCCGAAGGCGTAGCGGACGATGTCATCTCTGGAACTCATCGCGATCGTCGTAGAGGAGTACGACCCCGCCATCGCCTTCTTCGTGGACGCACTCGGCTTTGATCTCGTCGAGGACTCGCCAGCCCTCACGAACGACGGGCGTCCCAAGAGGTGGGTCGTTGTGCGGCCGCCGGGTGCTCAGACCGGCATCCTTCTCGCCCGGGCTGACGGCGAGGAGCAATGCGCCGTGGTTGGTAGCCAAACGGCCGGCCGGGTCGGCTTCTTCCTGCGGGTCGCCGATTTCGATTCTGCCCACGAACGCATGGTGTCGGCCGGCGTACGGTTTCTATCCGAGCCTCGCACTGAGGTGTACGGCAGGGTAGCCGTCTTTGCCGATATCTCCGGCAACAAGTGGGACTTGCTCGGCCCCAATTAGCCACCGTGGCCCGGTCGGCGAGCGCGAACTCCGGCCTCCTCTCCGCCCGGCGGAGAGGACCAGCGCGAAGCGCGGAGGTGAGGTCACATGCCCTTGAACGTCGGCGTTCGCTTCTCCACGAACGCCTTCGCGGCTTCGCGGTGATCGTTCGTTTGTCCCGAGAGCGTCATATTCAGCGCTTCCTGGTCGAGCAGCGTCGGTAGGTCGCAGTCCTCGGCGCGGTTGAGGTTCTCCTTCATCCGCGCGTAGGCCAGCGTCGGCCCGCTCGCGAGCTGCGCCGCCAGCGCCATCGTCTCCTCTTCGAGCTTCTCGTGCGGCACGACGCGGTTCACCATGCCGATCGCCATGGCGTCGGTTGCGCTCAGGATCTCGCCCGTGAAGTACAGCTCGCGCGCCTTGCCCATGCCGACGAGCTTCTGCAGGAAATACGCGCCGCCGAAATCGCCGCTGAAGCCCACGTTGCGGAAGATCGTGCCCAGCTTCGCGTTCTCCGACGCGACGCGGATGTCGCACGCAAGCGCCAGGCTCAGCCCGGCGCCGACCGCATGTCCGTTCACCATCGCGATCGTCGGCTTCGGCATCGTGTGCAGCACCAGGCTCGTCGCGCGCTGCGAGGCGCGCAGCCCCTGCACCGCCGCCGCCATGATCGCCGCTGGCGATGCCTCGCTCGCCGCGCCGCCGTTCGGGTTGAGGATCGCGTCGCGACCCGCCGCCATGCCCTTGACATCGCCGCCCGCGCAGAACGCCCGGCCGGCGCCTGTCAGCACGACGCAGCGCACGCTGCGGTCGGCGCTCGCGTCGGCGAGGTACTGCGCCAGCATCGGCATCAGCGCCCCGCCCATCGCGTTCAGACTCTCCGGCCTGTTCAGCGTGATCTTCGCGACTCCATCGCGCTTCTCGATCAGTACGTCATCAGCCATCTTGATCCTCTCAGTCGTTCGGTTGCTCAGTCACTCAGTCGTTCAGTGATTCCGGTTCTCGGCGTCGATGCGCCTCCAACATCCAACATCTAACTTCTAACTTCCAGAACGCGCTCGTTCCTGTTCGATCAGCTGCCGCCGCAGGATCTTCCCGGATGGATTTTTCGGGATCGCGTCGACGACCTCGATGTGGCGGATCTTCTTGTACGGCGCCACCTTCTCGGCAACGAACGCCAGCACCTCGTTCAGATCCAGGCCCGGCTCGCGCGGCACGATGAACGCCTTCGGCACTTCGCCGGCCTCGTCGTCGGCCTTCGGGATCACCGCCGCGTCGCGCACGCCGGGATGCTCCATGAGCAGCGCCTCCAGCTCCGCGGGCGCGATCTGGTAGCCCTTGTACTTGATCATCTCTTTCTTGCGATCGTGGATGCGGATGTAGCCGTCGGGATCAGCTGTCACGATGTCGCCCGTGCGCAGCCATCCGTCGGGGGTCATCGTTTCGCGCGTGGCGTCCGGATTGTTCCAGTAGCCCAGCATCACCTGCGGGCCGAACACCAGCAGTTCGCCGACCTCGCCGGGGCCGACTTCCTCGCCGGTATCGAGACTCACGACTTTCTCGAGCGTGTCCGGCACGGGCGGCCCGACGGTGCCCTCGCGCGGCGACGCGAGCGGATTGACGTTGGTGATCGGGCTGGACTCGGTCATCCCGTAGCCCTGCATGACCACGCATTTCAGCTTCGCCGCCGCCTGCCGCCCCACTTCCGCGGGAAGCGGCGCCGCGCCCGACATGAGGAATCGCAGCGACGAGAGGTCGTAGTCGCCCAGCGTCGGCAGATTGACCAGCGCGAGGATCACCGGCGGCACGCAGTACAGGTCGGTCACCTTGCGCTCTTGGATGATGCTCAGCGCCGACGTCGGGTCGAAGCGCGGCAGGATGATCTGCGTCGCGCCCACGGCCAGCCCGCAGTTCAGCAGCACCATCATGCCGTAGATGTGATAGAAGGGCAGGAAATCGAGCACGATCGCCGACTCGTCGGTCATGCCCAGCGCCATCGTCTGGCGGACGTTCGCCGTCAGGTTCTGATGGCTCAGCATCACGCCTTTTGGCAGGCCCGTCGTGCCGCTCGAATATGGCAGCACGGCGATGTCTTTCGCGGGATCGATGGCGACCGCGTCCGGCGCGCCCTTCGCGGCACCCGCCATCTCCCACGCCTGCTCCAACTCGAATACGTGCTCCAGCTTCGGCAGATGTGCCTTCGCCTCGTTCACGATCGGCAGCAGCGGCGTCAGCGTGAATAGGATCTTCGCGCCCGCGTCTTGCAATTGGTGCTCGACCTCGCGCTCGCGGTACAGCGGGTTCAGCGTCGTCACGGTCGCACCGGCGAGCAGCGCGCCGTGGAGCGCAACGGCGTACTCGCACGAGTTCGGTGCGTAGATGGCGATCATGTCGCCCTTGCGCACGCCTTCGTCCTGCAACGCGCGCGCCATGCCGTTCACGGCGTCCCGCCACTGGCGGTACGTGTAGGCTTGACCTTCGGCGGTCATCAGCGCGGGTTTGTCCGGAAGCCGGCGTACCGTGGCCTCCATCATCTGAGGCACGCTCATCGGCGCGTACGGCTCCAGGCTCGGCCACGGGCTCTTGAACACCATCAGCTATCTCCTCGCAGAGTCAGTTGTCGTGGAAGTCTACGTTAGCCCTTCACAGGCATCCGGGCAACACGCACGTCAGATTGTCGCCGCCAGACCGGCGCGCCAGCAAGCAGAGTGGCACAGCCGTCCCCGGCTGTGAGTCAAGCCGGCACTGCTTCATGCTCCGGCATGCACTCCGAAACGCTCTCCTCTCCGCCGGGCGGAGAGGAGGTGGCCGAAGGCCGGAGGTGAGGTCCCGCGCCAGCAAGCGGAGTGGCACGGCCGTCCCCGCTGTGATCCGGCGCAGCTTCAGGTGTTCCGTCGCTACCACAACGACCGAGGACGGACGACCGACAACCGGCTCTACCGCCGGTCTCCCCGCACGACCTTGCGGCCGGTCGTCTCGAGGTGCTCAGCCCAGGCGCTCGCCGCCGCCTCGAAGCGCCGCTCCGCCTCGGCGAGCTGCTCCAGCATCCAGTCGGGCTCGTCGCTGAACTCGGCCTTGCGCTTGGCAAGCGCTTTCCGCGCATCGCGCATCAAAATCTGCGTCTCCTTGAACGCCGCGCCGAGCTCAATCGAGCGCTCGTCCTGCGGCACGGGCGTTTCGAACACGCGCGGCCCGCGATCGCGCGACCCGCCGTCGCGGCTGCGGTCGCCGCCACGCTGCGGCCGATCTCCGCCGCCGGGGCGGGGGGGCCGGTCGCGGTCGCCCCGCGAGCGGTCCGTGACGCTCGGGCTGCGATGAGTACGGCTGCCGCCGGATCCGGGGGGACCTGGTGGTCCGGGTGGCGTCTCGCCGGGCGTTCGTTCGGTGCGCTGGCGGCCGCGGTTATCCTGGCGCGGCCCGCGTGCGTCGGGGCGCCCGGGCGGCCCGGGCGGCGGCGCCGCACCGTCGTGGGCATCGATGGATGGCGGCGGCGTATCACTGCGCGGACGGCCCTGTCCACCGCGTCCGCCGCGCCGCCTGCGCGGTCGCTTGCCAGACTGTTCGCTCATGGCTGGAAGGGTAGCGCATGGCGATCTACGAGCCAGCGGCGCCAATGCGGCCTGGCGAACTGCCGCTCGATGCGAGTCTCTCGTAAGATGGGTCGCAGAGGTGTCCATGAAGCTGCATGAAATCCCGACGCCGGCCCTCATCGTCGACCTGCCCGCCATGCAGCGCAACATCGACCGCATGGCCGCCTATTTCGCCGGCCGCACGAGCAAGCTGCGCCCGCACTTCAAGGCGCACAAGACCCCCGCAATCGCGAAGCTGCAGCTCGCCGCCGGCTTCTGCACCGGCCTGACCTGCGCCACCGTCGGCGAGGCCGAGGTCGTGGCGCGCGAGCGCCTCTGCGACGAGATCCTGATCGCCAACGAGATCGTCGGCCCCGGCAAGGCGGCCCGGGTCGCCAAGCTCGCTGCTACGTCGAAGATCATCGTCGCGGTCGATTCCGATTACGGGCTCGACGATATCGCCTCGGCTGCGCGCGCCGCAGGGACGATCGTTGGCGTGCTCGTCGACGTCGGCGTCGGGCTGCCGCGTTGCGGCATCGCGCCGGGCGAGCCCGCCGTCGCGCTGGCGAAGCGCGTCGATGCGACGGACGGCGTGGTGCTGCGCGGCGTCATGGGGTACGAGGGCCACGTCGTCGGCATCGAAGATCGCGCCGACCGCGAGCAGAAGGCGGCCAAGGCGATGGACCGCTTGCTCTCCACCGCCCGCATGATCCGCGAGGCAGGCGTGCGCTGCGAGATCGTCAGCGCCGGTGGCACGGGCACCTACGACATCACCGGCAGCATGGAGGGCATCACCGAGGTCCAGGCCGGCTCGTACGTGCTGATGGACACCGCTTACGCAAAGCTCGACATCCCGTTCGAGATGGCGTTCAGCATCCGCGGCACCGTGCTCAGCCGTCCGCGTCCGGAGCAGTGCGCGACGGATACCGGCCTGAAGGCGTGCGCCGTCGACCACGGCAACCCGTCCGTGAAGGACCTCGACGGCGCGGCCGTGCTCTTCCTCAGCGACGAGCACGCGACGATCGCGCTGCCCGCCGGAAGCACGATCGCCGTCGGCGATGCGATCGAGCTGTGGCCGTCGCACGTCGACCCCACCATCAACCTCCACGACGTGCTGTACGCGATCGATGGCGGCGAGGTAGTGGAGGTGTGGCCGATCGCCGCGCGCGGCTATCGGGAGTATCGCGGGTAGAGACGGCCATGCGCGAGCGGCGCGCTTGCGGGTCCGCGCGATAGGAGACGAGTGTTCCTTGATCCGAGCAAAGATCTGCGGTGTCTACACGAAGGGGTTCGATGATCTGGAAAGACTTGCACCCAAACCAGACGACGATTTCGCGTACGAACTCAACGTCGAGCTCTGTCCCACAGTCCGGAAGGGCGTCAACACATTTACAACGATCGTTTGCACGCCTAAGTGGATGCAGCGCCAGCTCGTCAAAGGCGAACCGCTATCTGGACGACATCATTTGATCGTAAGCAGGCACGACCTGGGCAGCCTAATGGCATTCCTGGAGCGTTTCGTTGCTGAGGTCGAGGTTGAGAGATGGGGAGACCTGATCACATGGATGGACCGCATCGCGTGGTGCCGTGACGAGTATCCGGATGAAGCGAGCCACCACGCATGACGATTCATCCGCTGTCGGGTCTCTCAATTTCGCACGACATAACCAATCCGCATGCCGCGATTTTCCAATCGTCCCCTCTGTGAAATCGGTGAAATCTGTGGTTCCCGTCTCCCCCAATCCGTGAAATCCCTGTTCCCCGCCCCGTAGCCCAGCGGCCAGCGACCAGCAGACCAGTTACCAGTTACAATCACCACGAAAGGAAGAGCACCACCACATGCAGGAACTCCGCGAACGGCTGAACTCACTCCGCGACCGCATCGCGCATGTCCTGGTGCGTCTTTGACGTCCCCTCACTCGAAGCACAAGTAACGTCCCTGGAGGCGCAGTCCGCCGCGCCGGATTTTTGGGATGACTCGCAGTCGGCGCAACACGTCATGCGCCGCCTCTCGTTGATCCGCGAGCGCATCGAAACGTGGCGCGGCCTCGAATCGAAGGTGGCGGACCTGCTCGAACTGGTCGATCTCGCCGCCGCCGAGGCGGACGAGGCGACGGCGGCCGACATCGAGCACGAGGCCGACGCGATCGGGGCGCATCTCGACGAGCTGGAGTTCGAGCTGACGTTCTCCGGCCCCTACGACGATCGCAACGCGATCATCGCCATCCACGCCGGCGCCGGCGGCACCGAGTCGCAGGACTGGGCCGAAATGCTGCTGCGCATGTTCCTGCGCTGGTGTGAGCGCCGCCGCTTCGCCGCCGAGGTGATCGACCTGATGCCCGGTGAAGAGGCCGGCATCAAAAGCGCGACGATCGAGGTCACCGGCGAGCACGCCTACGGCTATCTGAAGAGCGAGCGCGGCGTGCACCGCCTCGTGCGGCTCTCGCCGTTCGACTCGGAGAACCGGCGCCACACGTCGTTCGCGCTCGTCGAGGTGATGCCGGAAGCCGGCGACGCCGCCGAAGTGAAGATCAACCCCGACGATCTGCGGGTCGACGTCTATCGCGCGAGCGGGCATGGCGGGCAGAACGTCCAGAAGAACTCCACCGCCATCCGCATCACCCACATCCCTACGGGCATCGTCGTCACCTGCCAGAACGAACGATCGCAGGGGCGCAACCGCGAGTCGGCGCTGCGCGTACTCGAAGCGCGCCTCATCCAGCTGGGGCTGCAGAAGCACGCCGAGGAGCAGGCGAAGATCAAGGGCGAGCACGTCAGCGCCGGCTGGAGCAACCAGATCCGCAGCTACGTCCTCCACCCGTACAAGATGGTGAAGGACCACCGCACCGGCTACGAGACGAGCAACGCGGCAGACGTGCTGGACGGAGATCTCGACGACGCGATCAAGGCGTACCTGAAGACGACAGTGGGGGCGGACAATGCGTAAGTCGACGTGGATCGGTGTCGTATGCTCCCTCGCGTTCGCCGCGCTGGCGGCGGCACACGCCCCCGCCGCTGCGCGGGCGCAGTCGCCGATCACTGTCGTCTCCGATCAGGCGCAGAACGACTTTCCGCGCGGCGTTTCGTTTTCGGTCAGCTTCAACGCGCTGGCCCCGACCAAGGAGGTGCGTCTGCAGTATCATCTCGCACCCGACGGGACGGGCGCGACCGCCGTAGCCAGTTGCACCGGCTCGACCACGGTGACGTGCACGTACTCGCTGATCAGCGGCAACGGCATCTCGATCATTCCGGGCGCCGAGATCACCTATCGCTGGGACATCGAGGATACGGCCGGCGACAAGCTCTCCACCGGTGACAAACTCTACGTCCACGAAGACACCCGGTTCACGTTCAGCAAGCTGGTCGACGGTAACGTCACCGTCTACTACCACGACGGCAGTTCGCGGCAAGCGGCGTCGGTGCTCAGTGCCGCCGCGGACACGCTGAGGAAGATCGGCGCGCTGGAACGGACGCAGGTGACGTTCCCGGTGAAGGTCTTCCTCTACGCTACGGCGGACGAGATGCAGCCTGCCATCGCGCCCGGTGGCGCCGGCCGGGGCGTGCAGATCCTCGGCGAGGTGGTCTATTCCGACACAGCGATGGTGTCGGCGGACGGGCCGCTGCTCGACATCACGCGCCACGAGGTCGCGCACATCGCTACGAGGGAGGCCACGAAAGGCCCCTTTGGCATCGCCCCCTGGATGAATGAAGGCATATCGGTGTACGCACAGTCCCAGCCCCTGGCGGGCCACGCCGAGGCGCTGCAGAGCGCCATCGACAGCAACAATGTGCTGACGTTCAAGGAGTTGAGCTCGCCGGCGTCGGGCGCGGTGTCGAACACGGTCGGCCTCTACTACGGGCAGGCAGGCTCGATCATCAAGTTCCTGATCGACACCTACGGCGCGAGCAAGTTCGCCGATCTGCTGAAGGTCTTCAAGGACGGCTCGACGCCCGACAAGGCGTTCCAGGGCGTGTACGGCTTCGACCAGCTCGGCATGGAGAACGCGTGGCGCGCCTCGGTGGGCCTCGTGGCCCGTGCCGCCAGCGCATCGCCGACGGCAGAGCCGACGCAAAGCCCGCGGGCGGCGGCGACATCGGCAGGATCAGCCCCGACGCCGAGCGCCGGAGCAACATCCACAAGCGATAGCGGCACGCCGGTCGTGACGATCGCCATCATCATCGCGCTAGCGGCGCTCCTGCTGGCCGCCATCGTCGCCGCGGCGACGGTGGTGCTGCGCCGCGCGAAGTAGCGGAGGCGGCACGGGCCGAGTCCGCGGTTCGCATCCAGGCGCCTCGGCCGCGTAGTGGCGGGGCTCGCCCCGCCCGCGTATGCGAACACTGGTGGTGGAACGGTGGCGGGCGCCCCGAGGGACGCCCCTAGCAGGGTGCTGAAAAAGTCGCTTCGGAGGATCGACTTCAGATCGCGTGACGCGTAGGATGATCTCCGGCGGGTGTGCACCGGAGGTCTCCCATGCGCGGCGATACGAACCAACAGGCGACGATGCTGACGGCGATCACGCCGGATGCCAAGGTGCCGCTGGATCATCCGATCCGGGCGATCAAACCGATCGTCGACCGCGCTCTGCTGGAGCTGTCGCCGGTCTTCAACGCGATGTACGCCAAGGTGGGGCGGCCATCGATCCCGCCAGAGCACCTGCTCAAGGCCCAACTCCTGATGGCCTTCTTCTCGGTGCCGAGCGCGCGCCGGTTCTGCGAGCAGCTGGAGTACAACCTGCTGTTCAAGTGGTTCCTGGACCTGAACGTCGACGACCCGGCGTTCGACGCTTCGACCTTCTCCAAGAACCAGGAGCGGCTGCTCCAGCACGACGTGGCGCGGCAGTTTCTGGCGGCGGTCACCGCGGAAGCGGAGCGCCGCCAGCTGCTGTCCAGCGACCACTTCACGGGAGACGGCACCCTCCTGCAGGCGTGGGCGTCGCTGAAGAGCGTGCGGCCGCGGGACGACGACGCACCGCCGCAGGCCCGCCACGGCGGACAGGCCCGCCACGGCGGACAGGCCCGCCACGGCGGACAGGCCCGCGGCCGGAACCCGGACGTGGACTACCGGGGGCAGCGGCGCCGGAACGAGACGCACGGCTCGACGACCAACCCGGAGGCGCGGCTGGCGCGCAAAGGTGATGGGCAGGAGACCCGGCTCTGCTTCGCCGGACACGTCTTGATGGAGAACCGCAACGGGCTCGTCACCGATGTCCTCGTGACGCAGGCGGACGGGTACGCGGAGCGGGAGGCAGCGCTCGGCATGCTCGACCGGCGGACAGGCGGGCGGATCACGCTGGGCGCGGACAAGGGCTACGACACCGAGGACTTCGTGGCCGCCTGTCGCGCCCGCGATGTGACGCCCCCTGTCGCCCAGCACACCACCGGCCGGCGCAGCCGCATCGACCGGCGCGTCACGCGCCATCCGGGCTATGCGCTGAGTCAACGCGTGCGCAAGCGCGTGGAGGAGATCTTCGGCTGGATCAAGACGGTGGGCGGCGGGCGGAAGCTCCGGTACATCGGCGTCGCCCGCAACCAACTCTGGGCGATCTTCGCCGCAACCGCCTACAACCTCATCCGTATGGCGCATATCGAGCGCGCACAGGCTGCGGCGTAGGGGCGACGCGCTGCGGGCCGCTCTCCCACGACGGGGAGAGCGCCGAAGGGGAGGCCAGATTCCATGATCAACGCTGCGAAAACCCCTGCCCGGACCAATTCTTCAGCACCCTGCTAGGCGATCAGTCGCGTCGGCGATCGTGCGGTCGGCGAAGCGAGGCCGCTCTCCTAACTCCTAGTCCGTGAAATCCGCGCAATCCTTGTTCCCGTCGCCCTATATCACCGCGACGAAACAGCCCGCCAACTTCGCCACGCGGAACACGCCTTCGCGGGCAATGATCGCCGCGATCGCATCGCCCATCTCGCGCAGCAGCGGCGCACGATGGCTGGCATCCTCGGGCCGGTGCTCGATCGCGTCGATTGCGCCCGTCGCGTAGTATCGCAGCGCCGAGTTCGCATCACGAAACAAGAACGCATCGTCGCGCACGAACAGCTCAGCGGACGGAAATACTGATCGCACTAGTGAGAGATCGTCGAGCGTGAAGCGCAGCGCGTCGTGCGGGCTCCCCGCGTAGCCGAGCGAACTCGCAGCCGCGTGATGCAGCGCGTCCAACCGTGCGAAGTTGTCGGCGCCGTTCGTCGCCATGATCACGCGCCCGCTCGGCTTGAGCACGCGCCGTAGCTCGCGCAACGCCGCTGGCTGATCCGGCACGTGGTACAGCATGTGGTTCGCCATCACACGGTCGAACAGCGCGTTGCGGAGCGGCAGCCGCTGAGCGTCGGCCTGCGCGGCAGCCGCGGCGGTCGGGGCCTGTGCGAGCACCTCGCGCAGCATCCCACGAGAGGCGTCAACGCCGACAACGCGCGCACCGGCGCTCGCGAGCGCGGCGTGGTACGCCCCCGGCCCGCAGCCAACGTCGAGCAGCAACTGACCTGGCGCCGCGTCGACGAGCGCAAGCAGCCACGACGCGAAGGTGTCGTTGGTGCGCTCACTGTAGCGTTCGTGCGTGTCGATGCGGATGCGGAGTTTGTCGGCGTCGTTGTACTGGTACCGCAGGTAGTCCGGGTCGACACGCGCCTCGCTCACCGGTCGGTGCGCGCCGTGCCGCCCGCGCCGGATGGCGTGCGTCCGAGGTCCAGCACGGTTCCGCCCAGCACGCCGAGCCGATAGCCGTAGAGCGCCGCGGTGCTGATGCCGGCATCCTGCGTGTAGAAGAACGACACGCCCTTCTTCTGGAAAGCCTGGAAGTCCTGGTAGTCCAGCAGCCAGACAAACGTGCGGTGATGCAGGAGGTCCTCGGCCTTGCCCTTGTCGGTGAGCTGGCTGATTGAACTTGTGTCGTCGCGCAAGATGCCGAGCGTGAGTTTGTTGCGATTCAGCACGGCGAACTGCGGGTAGAGGAACCCGATGCTGATGACGGCGTTCTCAGGCAGGTTGTGATTCTGGATGTCGCGCGTGTAGGCGAGCTGGGCGTTCTGCGTATCGCGATTCGACAGCAGCATCCCCTGCCCCAAACGCAGCTTGGAGAACGAACTGACGCTCACCTCGTGGTTCGTCGTCGTCAGGTCGACGAAGCTGGCCGTCAGCATCATCGCCAGCATGCCTGCGAGCACCCAGCGCGAGAAGTATCGCCCGACGACCAGAAACGCGAACGGGAAGAGCGGTATCAGGTACGCTGCTTCGTGCGGCAGGCGGCCGAAGACGAACACGACGGCGCCGATCGCCAGCACCCACGTCATCACGTGCTTGTCATGCACGAAGTCCCGCGGCAGTCGCAGAAGGCGGGGCAGCGAAAGCAGCACGGCCAGCCCGATGCCCGCCGTGCCGAGCAGCCCGACGGAGTCTTTCGCCAGCAGGCGGATCACCGTCCGCACGCCGATCTTCGCGTCGTAGAAGTTCAGGAAGCCCGGGCCGTACGTCCAGATGATCGGCGTGAAGGCGATCATCGGCGCGACGACGGTCCACACGAGGAAGTCGCGCAGCTCGTCGAGCCGGTCGTCGCGGACCAGGTACGCGGTGAACGGCAGGAGCATCACCGCGGACGGCAGGCGCGAGCCGATCGCCAGCCCGAGCATCAGCCCCGCGAACCCGGTCTCTTCGGTGATGAGGAAGTAGTAGGCACCCAGGATGAACGTCAGCGCCCACGCGTAGTCCATCGTGTTCATGCTGTTGATCCACAACAGCGGCTGGAAGGCGAAGCCGATGACGAGCAGCGCCGGGTTCGGCAGCTTCAGCTCGCGCACGATGTTCGCGAAGAACCAGAGTCCCAGCAGCGATACCGCGATGGTCAGCGAGTTCGTCGCCACCCAGCCGCCCTTGATCACGGCGGCGTAGGCGAACTCCGGCACCGGATACCCGGGCAGGCGCGACGGGTAGAACTCGTGGTGGTCCCAGAGCCAGTAGCCGGAGAGGGCGATGCGCCAGGCGTCCGGCTTCGTGCCGTAGCCGTTGTCGATAAAGGGCGCGCGGCTCGCGACGAAGGCCAGCGCCAGCAGCGCGAAGGCCAGCGGCCGAGACAGGTCGAATTCGAAGATCTTGCCGATGGCGCCCGCAGCTCGCCCACCGGTCGCCTGTTCTGTGGAGCTATCTTGCTGCTCCAGAGCGCCGCCAAAAGCCGTCATCCGTTACCCGATCCCACGCGTTCGTCTCTGGATACCATGCTGCGACTTGGCGGCGAATCGCCTGCTTCGCAGCCGCTCCACTGTACTCGGATACGCGGCGAACGACCACGCCGCCGCATGAACGCGCGAGTGCCCGGCACACGCCGGGCACTCGCGTCGTCAATCGCGTCGTCGAGCCCTACGGGATCGAACTTAGCGCCATCGCCGTATACGTCTGCCCCGGCGTGTTGCGGCAGGACCAGTTGCCGCTCGCCTTCGCGTAGATCAGCGCCACGCACTTGCCGATCGCCTTCTCGCCGTACGCATTCGGGTGCACCGACTCCTGCGAGTCGCCCTGGCAGCAGCCGGTGTTCACCCAGCGCACCCACTCGTTGGAAACAGGGTTCGGCCCGCCTGACCCCACGAGCGACGAGCTCCTGTTGCAGATCTCGTGGCCCTTCAACGAATCGCGAACATCCAGGAACTGCACGCCCTTCTCCGCCGCCACCGATCGCATGCTGTCGATGATGTAGGGCGTTGCCGTGTTCCGCGCCCAGTCAAAGTCCGCGTCGTAGAACGGGCAGCCGCCCTTGCTCCACCGGTCCGACCCCAAGTAGCGCACGTCGCTCGCCGCCGGTATCGGCGATGCGTAGCCGGCGATCACGAATCGCCACTGGCTGGGGCTATAGCCGGCCGCGGCCATCACCGCCCGCACCTCGTCGATCGCCTTCCGCAGCCCATTCTGGGCCGCCGGCATGGCCGACTGGATGGATGCCTGTTCGGCGGCGTTGCACGCGCCCAGCCCAAGCACCCATGACGACGCGCAGTTGATCACGTGGCTGGCGAATCCTACATCGTTCGCCATGATCGTGAGCACGACGAGTTTCACATTCTTCTGCTGCGCTACCGTCAGCAATTGGTCTGCCTGCGGCGCTTCGCCCTTGAAGCTCTGGCCTCCCTGCGAGGCGCGCCAGATGTTGTTCGTCTGCGCGCCCGAACACGCAAGATTGATCTTCTCGCTGATCGAGATCCCCGCGCTCTTGATCGTCGACACGTCCGAGCGGTGGCAGCCGTTGTTGTAGGACGACCCGTACACGCGCGTCGCATCGTATGAACAGAAGATGCCCAGTACGCAGCTCGCCGCCCGGTCCGTTCCGTCTCGTGTGCCCAGCAGGTTGAGGCTGTTGCCCTGCCAGCGTCCCGCCTCGCCCGAGATGAAGCTGTCGCCGAGTGATACGATCGCTGTCGGGCCCGAGCCCGGTCCGGCCTCTGATGCCCGGGCCGGCAACAGCATCGTCGCCAGGAGCGCAACCGCCGTGGCCGCGACCAACGATCGCCGTAAATTCACATAACCGCGCAAGAACCGTATCGGATCAACTCTCACCTGCGACTCCTTTCACCCCTGCTTGTCCCGGATCACCGCTCCGGGCGGCGTCCGGATTGCGGCGACCATACGATGCCCACCCCATGCCTGTCAACCCCCTCACCACGCCAAGTTTCCGATCGCGCGCCCATTGGGCCGCCGTGTCCGTAGCGCGTCGCTATCCTCGACGCACTACAATGCAGGTGTACGCGCACGCAGGACAGGAGTTGCAGTCAGACATGACCACCGACACAACGACCGTCGAGACAGCCACCTTCGGCGCCGGATGCTTCTGGGGCGTCGAAGCGGCGTTCCGCCAGATCAAAGGCGTGAAGGCGACCGCTGCCGGCTACATGGGCGGCGCGCTCGACAACCCCACCTACGAGGACGTCTGCTACCGCAACACGGGCCACGCCGAAGTCGTCGAGGTCGAATTCGACCCCGCGCTCGTCTCGTACGAAATGCTGCTCAACGTGTTCTGGGAGAACCACGACCCGACGACGCTCAACCGCCAGGGCCCCGACATCGGCGAGCAGTACCGCAGCGCGATCTTCGTACAGAGCCCCGAACAGCAAACCGCCGCCGAGGCGTCAAAACAGCAGCTCGAGGCCGCAGGCCGCTACCCCCGCCCCATCGTCACCGAGATCACGCCGGCGGCGACGTTCTACAAGGCCGAGGACTATCACCAGCAATACCTGGAAAAGCGCGGCCTCTCGAGGTGCCATATGTAGCCGAAGTTCGGAGAAGTCCCCGGACATCGTAGGGACAGGTTTTCAGACCTGTCCGTCCCTCCGACTCACAACTAGCGCCCCGCGGACCAGCACCGAGCGCCGGCGCGCATCATCCCTCTCCCCTTGAGGGAGAGGGACAGCCGCCGAGAGGCGGCAGGGTGAGGGTTCCAGCCGGTCCGACTATCCGCGATCGTCCGCCTCGTGTCCCGAGCCGTCGTCCGTGTCCAACCACGCCGGCGGATGCCTCCGCCACCAGAACTCGAACATCACGACAGTGACAAGGAACGTGAGCGCTGATATTGCAGCGCAAAGGCCGATGAAGAAGATCAGGCTCCCTGAGCTGAGGTCGGAATTCGCAAACCAACCATTGACAAACGCCATGAACAGGAACAGTAGCGTTGTCACGGCTGCGGCAATCAGCGACAACGTCACCCGACGCCACAGCGGTGTCCTCTCGTAGAAGCTGTTGCCTGGTCTTGTTCCCAACCTCTTCGTGCCCTTCGTGCTCTTAGCGGATCGTGCCCGTCACCCCGAAGCCCGCCGCAGCTGCGACGCCATCGACGCGATGCGCCACACACTGTCCCGCATGCCGCCTGGGCGATTCCGCGCCAGCCACAGCCGCTCGTACTCCGGCACCACCGCATCGAGGCGCTTCGCCGCGCGCTTGTACGCTGTCCGCACTTTTGTTGTGGCGGCCCCATTGACGCGCGCGTGCTTTGCCGCACCGATCGCGGCGCCGACGTCCGCCATCTCGACGGCGCAGGCGTACTCGTCGGCGATCTGCTGCGCGTCGGCACGCCGCATCCGCGACGCGTCGATGCGCGCGCCTGTCGCCGCCAGCTCCGCGCTCGTGTCCTCGAAGCCACCGTCGCGCACCCGATGCATCGGCCAGTCGTCCGAGAGCGGGCGGAAGTAGAGCTGTGCGAGCAGCGTGCCGTTGCGCGACTGCGCGCCGCAGATCTGGTACGCGTTACCCAGGTCGTACGCCGCGCGCCCCGTCACGCCCGACGGGTCGTCGAACGCGTGCAGGCTCAGCGCGGCCGGCACGTTCATCTCCGCGCTCGCGGCGGGCGACCAGCTCATCGACGCGCCGTACAGGAACCCCATGTACGCGACGGACAGCGGCTGCATGTGGCCGCCGTCGCCCCACTCCGTGTTCAGCACACCGATCGCGCCGTGCTTGCGCCCGCTCGTCGTCGCGCTGCGGATGTTCGCCATCGCGTTGTCCGTGCGGCCGATGAGCGAGATCCAGCCGCCCGCGCCGGGGCAGACGTAGTACGGCACGCCGGCCTTGCGAAACGCCTTCGTGTCGGCCTCGTACGGGTGGTCGGCCTCGTAGCCCCACTCCATCGCCGTCACGTCGCGCGGGATCTCGCCGATCAGCTCCGGGTGCTGCATCAGGATGTCGCCCCAGAACTGCATGCGCCGCCCGTGCCGCTCGCACAGCTTCTGGATCTTCAGCAGGAAGTCCAGGTACACGCGTCCCGTCCCGCGCTTCGCGCACTCACGCTTGCTGCGGCCCTGCCCCAGTTCCCACGTCTCGTCGCAGCCGGCGTTCATGTTCTTGCTCGAAAAATGCGGCAGCAGCTCCGCGTACAACCCGTCGATCAGCGACAGTGATCGCGGGTCGAGCGGGTTGAGCGCCGTCCCGAACTTCTCCGGCCGAACCAGCAGCATCTTGCGATGCGGCAGCGACACGCCGCCCGGCACTTCAGCCAGATCGCGATACGCGGGCTTCGTCAGCCAGCGCTCCATGTGCCCGAACGAGTTCTGGTTCGGCACGAGGTCGATGTAGCGCTCACGGCAGTACGCATCGAGCGCCATCACCTCTTCGCCCGTGATCGGCGACGCGTCCTTCCACACGGCGCGATGCTGGTCGTACGCGAACGTGTGCTCCATGTAGAGCTGAAACTGGTTGACCTTCCACTCCGCCAGCATGTCGACGAGCCCGTACAGCGTCGCCATCGTCGGCACCTTGTCGCGGCTGATGTCCAGCATGACGCCGCGATTCGGGAAGTCCGGGTGGTCTTCGATGTGCAGCTGCGGCAGCCGCTTGCCGAACTGCCGCACCAGCTGCGTCAGCGTCGCGAACCCGTGCGCCAGCCCCGCGCCGTCGCGCGCGACGATGCCGATGCGCTCCTCGCCGATCGTCAGGTGATACCCCTCGGGCTTCGCGATTTTGTGGTCGATGCTCGCGACGATGCCCTCGCGTTCCGCCAGCCCCGACGCGGCGCGCACGTCCCAGCGCACACCCGCATACGTCTCGATCGCATCGCGCAGCCCGCGCGCCTGCAGCCACGCCAGCGAAGCCGCCTCGCCAAACAGCACGATCGTGCGGTCGCGCGCGAGCGTGTGCCGCCCGCCAGTCACGTCAACAGATTGTGGTACGGGAGCGAGCAGAAGTTTCATGCATGGATAGTAGCGGATCGCCAGCTTGTCGCGGACACGCCGGCCCCGCGGGACGCCCTTTCGGCGCTACGCGCGCTCTGGCAGCGACGTTGCGACTGCCGTGATCGCGGCGAACCGCCGCGCGATCGCGTTGAGCGCCGCGGGCTGGTGAAACGGCGTCGGCTTTGAGGTCGGCGCGATGACGCCCGCGACCGTCCGGCGATGGAACCCCGCCTCGCACAGGAAGAGCAGCAGCCGCATCGCCTCGTAATACTGGACGCGCGCGCGGTCTAGTGGCCGCCCCTCGGCGTAAGCCCGCAGGTATCGCCCGACCAGGCGCAGGCGTAACCAGGTGACCGACGGGTAGAGCACACGCGGCACGTTGACAGGGCCGTACCCCAGCAGCGCGACCGAGGCGCCGACGTCCCACGCGGGATCACCGATGCGCATCGACGACCAGTCGAGCACCCCGGTCACGTCCCGTCCGCTCATCATGATGTTGATCGGATGGAAATCGCCGTGGCAGGCGGCGAGGCGCAAGGGCGGAGCGGGCCGATGATCAGTCAGCCAGCGCATGCCGTCTCGCAGCCCGTCGAGTTGCGCCTCATCCACAAAGCGCGCGATCTCGTCGGCGTCAAGCGCGAGCCCGAAACCCGCCGGCCGCGCGGCGGCGCCCAGCAGCCGGCTTCGGAGCAAGTCGGCGTCAATCCCGTGGAGCTGCGCGTGCAGCCTTCCGAGGACGGCGGAAATGCGAAACACGCCGGGCCCGAGCATCGCCTCCATCATGGTCCGTCCGCGTACCCGCTCCATGATGGTGAAGGCTCCGCCAAGCACGCCCGCATCGGTGCAGACCGTCGATACCCGTGGCGCGGGAAAGCCCAGCTCGGCGAGCCCGTTTTGCACGCGGCTCTCGACACGCGCTAGCTCCGGATCCCCCTCCCTTTGATGTCGGCGCAGGATTAGCGGTCCGCTCAGCTCGGTGGGTGCGCCCGTGAGAGAGAACGCAAAGGTCGTGGTCTCGAATCCGCCGACGATCTCTCTGGGCGCGTCCTTGTAGTCGATCTCACTGCCGATTGTGGTGTGCAGGTACGCCAGCAACGCCGCGTCGATGGGCGGTGCCGCGCTGGGCGATGCTGCGCCTCTGGGAGCGAATCGTGTGGGCATAGCATTGGGCCTTTCTTAGGCACTATCCTACGCCTCCGCGCCAGCGCGCAGCCAGCATCCGCTCACTGTGATATTCGCACCGCTCCTCCTGCAGCGAAAAACCACGAACCACGAACTACGAACCACGAACTACCAACTCCCCCAACGCCTCCGCCAGCACCGTGCCGCCGTGCTTCCCCATCGACACGGACTCTTCGTAGTCGCTGTTGCGCCCCGTCATCCATTCATCCTCGGGAATGAAGTAGCCCAGCGTGTCGTGTGTCAGGCCGAAGAACAGCCGGTGCCGCGCGCCCAGAGACGCCCGCAACGGCAGCGCGAGGCGCGTCAGCACTTCGCCCGGCGCCGCGAACCCCTCGACGTCGCCGCCGATGCGCAGGTAGCCGCAGTGCGTCGGCAGGAACGTCAGCCCGTCGCGCTGCAACAGCTTCCGCCGCGTGAACTCCTCCAGCGCCGCGACCATCTGCGCCAGGTCGGAGCGCCCGGCCGCGTGCAGGGCGATCGACGCCGCCCGCATGCCGCCCGCCTTGCTCAGCACGGCCAGGGCCGGCCCCGCTCGCGCGACGGCGTCCTGCACTCGCTGCGACAGGCGCTCGAAGTTCACCGGCAGCAGCAACGGCTCGGTCCGAACAGCAACTGTCCCGCTCAATGACTCCGACGAGTCCAACGACGCAACCGCCGCGCGAGCGACCGCCTCGCCAAGCGACGCCGCATGCTCGAACCCGCCGTCGGCGGCCGGGTTCACGTCGCCCACCGCGCCGTTCACGTACACGGCGACGCCGCCCAGCGCCGCCTCGACGGCGTCGGCCGCGTATCCGCACCAATCGCGAGACACCTCGGTGTTCGCCGGCCCGCTCGCCGTCGGATGGCACGCGTAGTTCACCAGCGTCGCGATCGGGGCACCGTCGTGTGTTGCGAACCGCAGCGTCGTCAGCGTGGTGTCCGTTTCCGGCCATCCGCGCCGATTCCGCACGGCCCCGCCCAGTGACGCCGTCGCGGCGCTGGCCGCGGCCGGCGTCATCGCCTCGAACGCGGCGTTGATCGCGCTTGTCGCCTGATGCGCGACGTGCGTCCCATAGGCAGCGCTCGTACCGCCCCACAGCCCCTGCATGTCCGGGCTCGCGTGGCTGTGCGTGCAGGCGATGAGGATCCGCGAAGCGGGCAGGCGTGTCAGCCGCGCCGCTTCTTCGCGGATCGAATGCAGCAATAGCCCGCTCGCGCCGACGAGGTCCAGCGCCGCAACCACGAACGCCGCCTCGTCATCGCCGATCGCGATCGCGCGGCAGAGCGGCTCGTCGTGAACGCCTGTCGCACGCCGTTGCCGATAGCTCCCGAATCCGCCAAGGAAGACGCCGTCCTTGAGGTCGTCAAGGCGCGGTACGATCGAGGCCCGCGCGGCGCCGGCGCGCAGCCCGCTCACTCCAGCTCGCCGAGCAGATCTTCGATGACATGCCGAGGCGTGAGTGCCAGCACGAGGCCCAGCCCGAGGAAGAGCACCAGCAGGTCATCGAGCTGACCGAGCACCGGAATGAAGTCGGGGATGAGGTCGATCGGCGAAGCGAGGTACACCAGCACGCCCGGCATCACCGCCTTCGCCGCCGCAGGCACGCCCGGATCGCGGAAGAGCCGCCACGCGAACTTCAGCTTCACGCGCACCGGCAGCGCCATGATCCGCTTGTTCAAATCGCGTTTCATACTGCGAGTATATGGCCGCGCATCATCGCCGACCAACGAGTGCTATCCCGGCGCCGTCGAACGGTAGCTCGCTGAGTAAGCGCGAAGCGAGTGGCGCAGCCGTCCTCGGCTGCGAGTCCGGCAAGCCGGACCGACGCTGTACCTACGCCGCCGCGACGTGCGTGGCACGGCCGTCCCGGGCTGTGAGTCCGGCAACGCGGGATCGACGGAGCACACGCACGCGTTCTCGCGCCGATCCTCCGCGTGCGAAGGCTCAAGCCAGACACGTCAACCGGCCAATCAATCCGCAACAAATTTCCATCGCAAACCGCCCATCAGATCCCACAGATTTGTCCGATGCTCAAGGTATCGGCGGACCGCTTTGCAGGGGCGGTCATCCGGCTACCTCCTTCCTCTGCCTGTGTGGCGAAGGCCCCGCTCGGTCGAGCGGGGCCTTCGTCCGTCTACGAAGAACTACCAACTACGAACCACAAACTACCGACTAAGCCCCATCTGCCGCATGAACGTTAGCGAATCGTAGTACGCGGTCTCGCGCACGATCTTGCCCGACGCGTCGAACGCGAAGTGCGCGCTGATCCGCAGCTCCAGCTTCCGACCCGTCGGGGCGATGCCGCGGTACTCACCGTCGTGCGTGCCGATCAGCTTCAGCTCGATCACACATGAATCCTCGCCGAATGTCCAGCGGTCGATGCGCCGCACCAGCCCGGGGAACCCATCCCAAAGATTGCGATAGTTGCCGACGATCTCGTCGGCGCCGGTGAAACGCCGCCCCGTCGGTACGTCGTCGAACTCCGGGCCCTCATCGATGTACGTCGCCAGCACGCGCGCCCGATCGTGCGCGTTCTCCGCGTCCACATGCTCCTGCAACACTCGCCGCATCGTCTCTTCAGTAACCATGCGGCTATTTTAGCAACGCAGCCGCTCACGTGCGGCCACGCTCGAAGACGAAGCCTATCGACTCATACAAGTGCTGTGCCGGCGCGTTGCCAACTGTGACCGCGAGGGTCAGCACCGATTCGCCGCGATCGATCAGTGCGTTCATGCTGTGCTGGATCAGCGTCCGGGCCAGGCCCCGGTTCTGCCACGAAGGTAGCGTGTACGCTTGCGCGAGCAGCGGCCGCCCTTCGAACACGCTGACGAGCGTCACGGCAACGATGCTGCCGCCGTCCAGCGCAACGAAGCTGCACTCAGGCAGGGGCGTTCCGAAACCGCCTCCAAAGAACGTCCGCACGCTCCCTTCCGCGTCGGCGATGGTTTCGCCGGAATCGTCGACTCCGCCGCGGTACGCGGCGAACATTGCGCGCGCGAGCTCCGATTGATCGTCATCGTTCGGATGCCGCACGGGTAGCGGCGGCGTCACCTCGCGCCGCGCAAGCTGCGCGACCAGCATCAGCCGCCGGTACCCAGGATCTGTCACGTCTCGCTCTGCGCCCACCATTCAAACCTCAGACAAACCTCTATGCCTCTGAGCTTCTGTGGTGAACGCAAGTGCGACCGTCCGCATTCACCCCCGCATATCCGGATCCGCCAACACTTCCTCGATCGCGTGCAGGGCTTCGGCGACGATGGGAGCGTTCGTTTCCCGGTAGTACGGGATGGCGCCCACGCGGGTCAGCGCCCAGCCGCGAGCTCGTGCCCACGTCGCATCATCGAACGGCAGCGCGACGCGGAACACGTCCCGGCTCTCGCCGGAGAACAGCGCCCACGCCGCAGCGAGGTCGCACGCAGGATCGCCCACGCCCAGGCACCCGAAGTCAATCACCGCGCTGAGTCGGCCTTCCGCCACCAGCAGGTTCCCTGGTCGCCCGAGGTCGCCATGCAGCCAGACGGGAGGGCCGTCCCACGCCGGAGTCGCGAGCGCCGCTTCCCATGCCTCGATCATCGCGTCGGCATCGACCATGTCGCCCGACGCTGCGATCTGGGCGCGCATATCGGCGTCTCTCATGGAGAGCGGAACGCCGCGGTAGAAGTTGCTTCGTCCGCCGCGCGGCCCGCTGGTCGTGTCGATCCGCTGCAGGGCGATGATGAACTGCGCCAGCGCGATCGCCGCCTGGTGCAGATCGTCGACGCCATCGGTTGTCCATGCCTCGCCCTCCAACCATGGAACAACAGACCAATACCACGGATACCCTTCAGCAGGGCTCCCCTTTGCCAGCGGGACAGGGATGGCCAGTGGCAGGTGCGGCGCAAGTTTCGGCAGCCACCGCGTGTCCTTCTCCACCTGCCCAGTGGCCCAGTGGATGCGCGGTAATCGAACCGCCATGTCGTGGCCGAGCCGGTAGATCGCGTGATCCGTGCCGGACGAGGCGATCCGCTCGATCGGCAGCTCCGCCCACTGCGGGAACTGCCCGGCGAGCAGCCTCCGCACGAGCGCGTCGTCGGTGTGTACTTCGTCGGCGTGCATCTTCTCAGCGCACATGCGCGTGGTACTCCTTCACCGTCCGTACACCGATACGACGTTACCGGTGCCGGTGTACGCGCTTCGATCCCAATCGTCCCAGCGCTCCTTCAGTCGCAGCCCGGCGATGCGGGCCATCAGGTCCATCTCGCTCGGCCAAATCAGCCGTTGCACAACGGGGAACAGGCGCACCCCGGCTGACGTCAACGTCACGTGGCTTTCGTCGAGCAGTTGCGTGGCCGGATCGTAGCGCGCTACATCCAGCCACACCGAGCCAACGTCGATCGCCTCCGCATGGACGTACTGATGATCGACGAGGCCCAGCGCAGCTGGCGTGAGCGCCTCGACCACGAAGGCGCCATCTTCAGTCAGATGCTCCACGACGTTCTCGAAGCAACGCACCTGCTCGTCCTGCGTCAGCAAGTTTTTCAGCGTGTTGTAGACGACGTAGATCAGCGGGTACGTCCCGGAGACCGGAACGTCGGCGAAGTCGCCCATGGTTACGTCGAGATGCTCGCCTCCCGGCTGCGTGCGCAGCACGTCGACCATCGCCTGCGAGATATCGATGCCATCCACACGGACGCCCGTCGCCGCGAGCGGACGCGCGATGCGTCCCGTGCCGATCGCTAACTCCAGCACCGGGCCATCGGCTGCCAGCTGGCGCAGGAACGCCACCGTCGCGTCCTCATCGCCCCGCAATCTGCCGGGGTCGCCCTCCGCTACCTCCTTGCCAAAGCTCATTGCCGGCTCATAGTTCCTCATAGAACCTTCCCTTCTGTGAAATCGGTGTAATCTGTGGTTCCCGTCCAACCGAATCCGCGATATCCATGTTTCCCCGTCCCCTAATCTGCGGCGTCTGCGAAATCTGCGGTTCCATCACAACTCCCCCCGCAAGAATCGCGCCCACAGCGCGCGCGCGATCCGATACCCATCCGCCTGCACGCCCAGCCGCGCGAAGTGTCCGCAGAGGTTCTCGATGTCCCGCTCCAGCAGCGATAACGCGTTCGAGTTGAAGCGCGCATCGACGGCCTGCGGAAAGTCGATGATCCGCACGTCGCCGGTGCGGTAGAGCACGTTGTACGCCGACAAGTCGCCGTGGACGCGATCGCACGCCAGCATCATCTCGACGTTTCGCATCAGCACATCGAAGACGCGCACCGCTTCTTCGCGATCCAGCCGCGTGTTCGCCAGCGGCGCTGCGGGCGCGTCCTCGTCGCCGATGTACTCCATCACGATCACGCTGTCCGACATGGCGATCGGCCGCGGTACCGCCACGCCTGCGCCGTGCAGCACCTGTAGTGTCGAGTACTCCTCCGACACCCATCGCGCGAACGACATCTCCTGACCAACGCGCGATTTCTTCGTCATCGCCACCGCATCGCGACGATGTACGCCGCGCATCCGGCCGTCGCCGTACGCCGCCGCGTTGGCGAACTGTCGCACCTGCCGTGAGCGGTACACCTTGGCCGCCACCAGCCCGCCGTCCGACGCCGCGCACAGGTAGACCGTCGCCTCCTTGCCGCTCTTCACCACGCCCAGCACTTCTGTGATCAGCCCCAGCGCGTCACTACCACGCTCGCTTGCGCCGACGAGGTCGCCCTGGTCGATGAAGTGCCGCAGCGCCGCCATCTGGTCGTTGTCCTTGTTCTGTCCCAATCCGTCCTCCTGGGCGTCGCCGCCCGAAGTTGCCGACTCGCCGATGTCTCGAGAACCTTGTTGTTGATCACTGGAACACCTCCATGTCTCGCTGCGTTGCCGCGACAAATGAAAAGAGCCGCACGCATCACGCGCACGGCTCTGAAAAACAGAACGGCCGCCAGAAGGCGGTCCGAGTATCACGACGATCTACGACGAACGGTCGTTACTCCACATCCCTCCGGGTGCGCGAAGATGCCAGGCTGACAACATATTCCGTCATCTGACGCACCTCCTCTCGCGCACTCGAAGCTCGGACGATGTCCGCGCCACTGGTTGCCCCGAGAGTACGCCACAGCCCGCTCACCTGTCAACAGGTGCACCCCCGTATTCGAAGCAATGGAGCGCGGCGCCCCGCCCGCACGCAGCTCGATCCAGGCAGCACCTCCGAACATCACGCTGCATGCCCCATCCAATCCTCCTCTCCACATCGTGGAGAGGAGGTGGCCGATCGCAGAGTCGCCGTAGGAGGCAGGCCGGGGGTGAGGCGCCTCCGTGCCCTGCCGGGCCGAACAGCGCGTAACAACCAGTTCTCTCCGCGTTCTTTGCGGCTCTGCGGTGCATCCTTCCTCTCTTAACGCCGTGTTCTCCGTGTGCTCTATGGTGAAAAACCCTACGATCCGGACATGACGAAAAAGATCATCGTCGTAGGTGGCGGCATTGCCGGCCTCACCGCCGCCTATACGCTCCAGAAAGACGGCTTCGACGTCGAAGTCCTCGAGCGCAACGACACGGCCGGTGGCCGGATGCGCAGCGAGCGTCACGGCGACTTCGTCGTCGACCGCGGCGCGCAGTTCATCGCGAGCAGCTACCGCAACATGCGCGCGCTCGTCGACGAGCTCGGACTCAAGCCGCAGGTGCGCCGCCTCAAGACGGGCCGCGGCGCGGTGCTCCGCGACGGGAAGTTCGTCAGCGGCAACTACGCCGGTTTGCGCGCGATCTGGAAGGCGAACGATCTCGGCTTCGGCAGCAAGCTGCGCCTCCCGCTCATCTTCAACGACCTTCGCCGCGCGCGCGGCATGCTCGACTTCTACGCGATCGAGAAGGCGGCGCCGCTCGACGATGCGTCCGCGTACGACTGGGTGCTCCGCCGTTTCGGCCGCGAAGTGCTCGACTACCTGATCGAGCCGCCGTTCGCGTCAACATTCACCGCGCTGCCGGAGAACTTATCGCGGGCGTTCGTGCTCGCCACGATCAACTACATGTTCACCGGCTTCCGCCTCAGCGCGTTCCACGGCGGCAACGGCCTGCTGACGCAGACCCTCGCGTCGAAGCTCCGCGTCCGCACCGGAGCAGAAGTCGCGCGTATCGCACAGAGCACCGACGGCGCCATCGTCACGCTCGCCAGCGGCGAGACGCTCGCCGCCGACGCCGTCGTCATCGCCACGCCGGGCAATCACGTCGCGCGCCTCTGCGACACGCTCACCGGCGACGAGCGCCGATTCTTCGAAGGCGTCCGCTACGCGTCAAGCATCATCGTGTTCGTCATGACGTCGACCACCGAGGCCGATCCCGGCGTTTACGGCCTCGGCATCAGCCGCCCCGAAGGCGTGCGCTTCTACGGCATGGCGATGGAGAACCCCAAGGAAGGCGCCGTGCCGCCCGGCAAGACGATGTTCAACTGCGCCTTCAGCGAGGAGTACGCCGCCGAACTGATGTCGAAGCCCGACGGCGACGTCATCGAAGCGCTGCACGGCGAGTTGCGGAAGCTGCCCATTCGCGGCCTCGACAAGACGGAGGGGCATGCGGTGCACCGCTGGCCCGAACTCGTGCCGCAGTTCTACGCCGGGTACATCCGCAGCCTCGCTGCCTTCAAGCAGCGGCGCGATCGGAGCGATCGTATCTACTTCGCGGGCGACTACCTCGTCGGCCCGTACACCGAGGCGGCGCTCACGTCGGGGCTTCGTGCCGCAGAAGATGTGCGAGCGCGCTTCGCGACCTCGGTACCGATCATCGGCGACTGACCGCGCGCTATAGTTACGGCATGGCGAGCATCCATCCCAACGTCCAGGTCACCCACGAGCAGATCGCGGCGTTCTGCCAAAAGTGGCAGATCGTCCAGTTCGAGCTGTTCGGCTCCGTACTGCGTGACGACTTCCGTCCGGATAGCGACGTCGATGTCCTGGTGACGTTCGCGCCGGACGCAAAGCATCCGCTTCGGGAGCTGATGGAGATGGAGCGGGTGTTAGGGGAATTGTTTGGAAGGCACGTTGATCTCATCAAGCGCAAGCTCGTAGAGAGAAACCCGAACTACATTACACGAAACAACATTCTGCGGTCAGCTCGGCGCGTCTATGCGGTCTGACGACGAGCTGCTTCTCGATTTGCTGCTCCATGCTCGGGAAGCGCGTGATCTCGCAACCGGGCGAGATGAGGAGGACCTAGCCGACGATCGCGAGTTCCAACTTGCACTCGTCAAGCTGATCGAGATTGTCGGGGAGGCTGCCGCACGTCTGACGCAATCTATGCGCGCTCGAGTGCCGCAGATTCCGTGGCCTGAAATCATCGCCATGAGGCATCGGCTCGTACACGACTACTTTCGCATCGATCTCGAAGTCTTGTGGGCAGTCGTACAGACGGATCTGGCGCCCCTCATCGCCGCTGTCGAACCACTTGTGCCGCCAGAGGAGCCAGCACCATGACCAAGATCGTCGCCATCGGCGTTGGCAGCCTCGTGTTCGGGGTCGAGCTGCTGCGCGACATCTACCAGACGCCCGAGTTGCGGGGCGCTGAACTCTGGCTCGTCGATCTCGATCCAGCAGCGGCTCACCGCATGGGGGGGCTCGCCGAACAGCTCAACGAAGCGTCGGGTTGGGACGTGACGCTTCGCGCGACGACCGAGCGCACCGACGCGCTGCCTGGCGCTGACTACGTCATCACGTCGATCGCCGTGGCGCGTGATAGCACGTGGGAGCTTGACCACAGGCTCGCGCTCAAGCACGGCTTCCCGAGCGTCCTCAGCGAGAACGGCGGTCCGGGCGGGCTCTCGCACACGTTGCGCTCGATCCCGCCGATGCTCGCGATCGCGAAGGACGTCGAGCGCCTGGCGCCCAACGCGCTGCTCCTGAACTACACCAACCCCGAGAACCGCGTCTGCCTCGCGATCCATCGCTACACCAGCGTGCGAAGCATCGGCCTCTGCCACGGCGTCGCCGAGACGATCGACATGGTGTCGGAGTTGCTCGATATTCCGCGCGACGACGTCGACCTGCGCGGCGCCGGCACGAACCATTTCGTCTGGACGACATCGCTCACCGAACGCTCGACCGGCCGCAATCTGCTGCCATCGCTCAAGGAACGCCTGCCGAGCGCGGATCCTGACAAGTGGAGCTTCTGCGCCTGGCTCTTCGACCGCTTCGGCGTCTTCCCGACGACCGGCGACAACCACGTCGGCGAATACATCGGCTACGCCGCTGAGTTCATCGGCACGAAGGGTTACGACTTCGGCCGATATGCCCGCAACCGCGACCTCGGGCATGCCAACGTCGATGCCTGGGGCGCCGGCACGAAGCCCGTGGCGTCGCTGTTGCGGCAGTCCTCGCGGGAGTCACGCCTCGGCCACGGTTGCACGCAGATCATCGCGGCGCTGATTGCCGGCACGACGATCCGCCGCCCGTCATTCATCATCCCGAACCGCGGCTACGTCGAGAACCTGCCCGAAGATGCGGTCGTCGAGGTCCCGGGCATCATTGAGGACGGCGACTTCCGCGGCATGCAGGTCGGGCGGCTCTCCGATCCGGTCGCCGCGATGGTGCAGCGCGAGATCGCCATCGAGGAACTTGCGGTCGAGGCCGCCGTAACCGGCTCACGCGAGGCCGCGCTGCAGGCGCTCCTCATCGACCCATGCGTCCACAGCGCCCGCGCCGCCGAAGCCTTCCTCGAGGACATCCTCTCGGCGCACCGTGCGCATCTCCCCGCCTTCTGGAGCTGAGCTATGCGGGGTGCGAGCATCGCCCGGCGCCGTTAGCGCCGGCGTTACACCCGCCTCCCCCGCCTCCCCCGCACGCCGCGCGCCGTCACCAACACCACCGCGATCGTCACGAGGAGCAACGCTGCCCGCCGTGCCGCGCCGCCGCGAGCGCGCTCATCTGGGGCGGTGGCCGGTGCGTCCGGCGCACGCACCGCTGCGGCCGTCCGCTCCCACTCCCGCGACACGTACACAGTCGGCTGCGGCACGGGGGCAGTTGCGGCCACATCGTCCGGGGATAGCCCGCCGGATTCCATTGCCTGCGGTTCGACGGGATCGACATCGAACGGCGACGCCGATCGGGGCTCCGCGGGCGCGAGTGCGCCGTTGCACGGCTGGCGGGTCGTGTGTTGCTGATCGCAGTTGGGTTCGTGCGCAGGGTGCATGGCGCGGTATTGTAGCGCGCCCGTGAGCGACGCCCGCATAGGGCCGGACGGCCCGTGACCGAACCGGCGGCGCCAGCTACGATCGGCACGGAGGCTCACCATGAAATACGACGTCATCATCATCGGTGCGGGCGCGGCGGGCGCAGCGATCGCGGCCCGGGTGTCCGAGGATCCTTCCCGCAGCGTGCTGCTGCTCGAGGCGGGGCCGTACTACCCGACGACCGAGCAGATGCCGGACGACCTGCTCAACGGCAACAACAACGCCTATGCCCCGCACAACTGGGACTTCATGGCCGAGGCGAACCTGACGGGCCGTCCGTTCGCGCTGCCCGCCGGGCGTGTCGTCGGCGGCTCCTCGGCGATCAATACGGCGATCGCGCTGCGGGGCGCGCCGGAGGACTACGACGAGTGGGCCGCGTTCGGCAACGACGAGTGGTCGTGGGAGAAGGTACTGCCGTACTTCCGCCGCCTGGAGAACGACCTCGATTTCGACGACGACTTTCACGGCCGCAGCGGCCCGATCCCCATCCGCCGTTACCGCGAGGACGAACTGGCGCCGGTGCAGGCGGCGTTCATGCGAACGATGCGCGCGCTCGGCTATCCGGAGGCAAAAGACAACAACGATCCCGACTCCACCGGCCTTGCGCCGCACCCGATGAACAAGCACGGCCGCACCCGCATGAGCGTGGCGATCTGCTACATCGAGCCGGCGCGGCACCGGCTGAACCTGACGATCCGCGGTGACTGCCTCACCCGCCGTCTCATCACGGAAGGCGCCCGCGTCACCGGCGTCGAGGTCGAGTCAGGCCGCACGACGCAGATCGTCGAAGGCGACCGCATCGTGCTGGCGGGCGGTGCTATCGGGTCGCCGTCGATCCTGCTGCGGTCTGGCATCGGCCCCGCCGCCCACCTGCGCGAGCATGGCATCGACGTCGTGCGTGACATCCCCGGCGTCGGCGCCAAGCTCGATGACCATCCGATGCTCGGCGCGGTCTTCGCCGCGAAGCCGGACATCCTCAAGTTCGACGCTCCGCTCGTCCAGGTGACGTATCGCTACACATCGGGCATCGGCGGCGAGCGCAATGACATGCAACTCATGCCCGTCTCACAGTTTCCTATGCGTGATGGCACGCTGGTCTTCTCGCTCGGCTCGGTGATCGAGCGCCAGAAGTCGCGCGGTGGCCGGCTCACGCTGACGTCCGCCGATCCGCACGTGCAGCCCCGCATCGAGCACGGGTTCTGCGAGCACGAGGATGACGTCCGCCGCCTCGTCGAGGGCGTGAAGTTCGGCATCGAGGTCGCCTCGCACGCGGGCTTCGACCACATCGCCGACGGCCTGCGCGCGCCGTCTGCCGGCACCATCGCCGACGACGAGCAGCTTGCGTCGTGGTGCAAGCACGTAGCATCGAGCGGCTTCCACCCGAGCTGCACCGCGAAGATGGCGCCCGCGTCCGACCCCCTTGGCGTCGTCGATCAGCGCTTTCACGTCCGCGGCTTCGACAACCTCTTCGTTGCCGATGCCTCGGTGATGCCGAAGTGCCCGCGCGCCAACATCCACCTCACATCGGTGATGATCGGCGAGCGCGCCGGCGAGTGGCTCCGCGAAGGTGTCATCTAAGCAGCGCCGCGGTTGCGCCTCAACCGATCACACCATCAATGGACGCCGAAGGGGCACACGTACGGACAGGTCTTCAGACCTGTCCGCTGCGGCGCACCTGCACGAGATGTCTTCGTTGCCAACAGGGCGCAGGCTCAGCCCCGCGCCAACCCCAAAGAACCTCCGCGCCCTCCGTGGCTCCGTGGTGAACCGGACGCTACCGGACAGAGAACTCGCGGATGATGTAGTTGTCCTGGTCCGATGGCGTGAAGCACTCGAACTTGTACGCGCCCGCCTTGTCGACGGTGAACTCGTACGTGTAGTGCGCGGCCACCGGCGTCGACTTCGGAGTCCCGTTCGGCAGCGCGGCGATCTTGTCCGACCCGATCGGTTTTACCAGCACCTTGCCCTGCCGCAGCTCGCACGCGATCGGCACCTCGACGTTGTAGCGCTGCGCGATCGTCACGGCGCCCGTCAGCTTCGCGCCGGCGCGCAGGTCGCCGGTCACCGTGGCCGACTTGAAGAACTCGTTCCCGGGTTGGGGATCGCGGAAGCGCACGCCGCAGCCCGCGAGGATCACGCACGACAACGCAAGCATCAGGACGAATGGGGGAACTCTCACGCGACTCCATGCTATGTGCCGAACGCGGCGCGGACAAGTGCGCCCACGTCGTCGCTGCGTTTGTCCTCGGCGCATCCGCAAAAATCACCGAGCGGCCACGATTGCCTCGATGTTAACGTGCTCAAAGGGCGCGTCACGAATCTGTGAAATCTGCGAAATCTGCGCAATCTGCGGTTCCGCGCAGGATCAAGCCTTCAGCCGCTGCCAGACCGTCGCCACCCGCTGAACCGCCGTGAAGTGCGCCAGCAGCGCCAGCACCCAGAGCGCCCACAGCACCACGCCGTGCCCGATCACCAGCGCGCCGCCGAGCACGATCACCCGCTCGGCGCGGGTGAACAGCCCCTCCCGCAGCGTCAGACCTTCGCCCTCGGCCCGCGCGCGCACATAGCTGACCATGATCGATCCGACGACGGCCGCGTAGACGAGCACGATCTCCTGCGTGTGCCCGCCGATCTGGGTGTAGTGGAACAGTACGCCGCCGAGCACCGCGGCCTCGGAGATGCGGTCCAGCACGGAGTCGAAGACCGCACCGAACTTCGTGACCGTGCCGGTCTTGCGAGCCAGCGCACCATCCAGCAAATCCAGCGCGCTGAAGATCAACATCACCACGCCGGCCCACAGGAAGTGGCCGCCCGCCGCCAGCGCACCTGCCGCGACGTTGCCGGCAAATCCGAACGCCGAGATCATGTTCGGCGTCACGCCGATCTTCGCGAGCGGCGCCACGATCGGATCGGTGAAGCGCGTCGAGACCTTGTGCGGGACGATCGTGAACGAGGGCATGCACTCTCCGGACGAACGCGCGACTTGCACTGCCAGTTGCTACTGCGCACCATACCGCGCGCCTTGCCCCGCGCGATACTGCCGCGCTAGGCTCTGTTATGCCCACCACCATCCTCTACAACGAGACCGATACCGTCGTGGACGGCGCGCAGGTTGACGGTGCGGACCTCTGGCTGGGCCTCGATGACCTCGCCCGGGCGAGCGGCTGGCGCCTCAAGCCGGGGGGGGCCTGCCTCGGCGACGTCTGCGTGCCGATCCCCGCTGCTCGTCGCGAGCGCTTTGTGCGCGGCGAGTCGGGCACGGATCCACGCTTCAACCTGGCGGAACTCGCCCGGCTGCTGGAGATGCCCGTGCTCCACGATGATGCTACCCAGACGTGGTGTTTCGTCGAGAACGCCGGGGCGCGTTCGCAGCGGATGGCGTCGCTCGAAGCGCCGGACTTCACGCTGCCGGACCTCACCGGCAAGATGCACTCACTCACCGACTATCGCGGGCAGAAGATCTTCATGGTCGCCTGGGCCTCGTGGTGAGGCTGTCGCTTTGAACTGCCCGTGTGGCAGGCGCTGTACGACGAGCTTCACCACCTCGGCTTCACCGTCATCACCGTCGCGCTCGATACCGGCGGCGCCGATGCGGCGCGCGCCTTCATCGAACGCGCGAAACCGGCGCACCCGTCGCTGATCGATCGCCGGCACGCCGTCGCCGACCTGTACCAGTTCGTCAACGTCCCCAACGCCGTCTGGATCGATGAGCAGGGCACGATCGTCCGCCTCGCGCACGCGCCCGCCGCAACCGCCGCGATGGCGAACATGATCGGCCTCGGCGCCGACGACTATCTGAACGCTGTCCGAGACTGGGCGGTGCACGGCGCCGACAGCCGCTTCGTCCCCGCGCCCGACCAGCGGCGCGCCTTGCAACACGAGCCCGACGGCGACGACGTCATCGCCGCGCTCAACTTTCGCCTCGGCGAATACCTCGTCGAGCACGGCGCCGCCGTCGCCGCGCGTCCGTATCTTGACGAAGCCGTCCGGCTGCGCCCGGGCAGCTGGGCGTACCGCCGCCAGGCGTGGGCGCTGTTTGAGCCGCCCGAAAAGAACGGCACGCTCTGGTACGCGGCCACCGTCCAGCACCCCGTCCTGCCCGACGAGCCGTACTATGCGCCCGTCCATCTCGAAGGCGATGCCGCGCCCATCGACCCCGCCGAGGCTGCACGCAAACAGCGCCAACTCTTCGAATCCACCTTCGGCCGCGCCTTCGCGAAGCGAGACGACCCCTCAGTGTAGAGTTCGCCTTTTCGTGTCCAGCACCGCAGGCTGCACGCGCGAGAGCTGGGCGATCCCCCAGCTCGTGCGAACTGAGAACTGCGAACTGCGAACTACAAACTACAAACTCCCCACTCACGAATACCGCTCCTCCGTGAACGGGTCGCCGTGGATGTGGTAGCCGTACATCTCCCAGAAGCCCGGCTTCTCGTCCTGCATGAAGACCATGCCGCGCACCCACTTCGCGCTCTTCCAGAAGTAGAGCTTTGGCACCACCATGCGCAGCGGCCAGCCGTGCTCTTTCTCCAGCGGCTTGCCGTTGTGCTGATGCGCGAAGATGACGTCATCGTCCATCAACTCGCGCAACGCCACGTTCGTCGTGTAGCCGCCGTAGCTGTGCAGCATCACGTGCTTCGCCTCCGGCTTCACCTTCAGCTTCGCCAGGACGTCGGTGAACTTCACGCCGGTCCAGTCGTTGTCGAACTTGCTCCAGTGCGTCACGCAGTGAATGTCCGAACGCAGCGTCGTCTGCGGCAGCGCCATGAACTCGTCCCACGTGAAGTGCACCTCGTCTTCGACGAGGCCTACTACCGAGAACTTCCAGGTCGCGAGGTCGATCGGCGGGATGCCGCCGTAGTGCAGCACCGGCCAACCGTCGGTCAGCTTCTGGCCCAGCGGCAGCCGCTTGCCGAAGCGCTCCCGGTCTTCCCTGCCGCGCTTGTTGAACAGATCAAGTGCCATCGCACATCCTTTGACTCTGCCGCCGGAGTCCGCGCGCGCACCGGGTTGCGCTGCGCCCATGCCGTCGCGGGAGTCTCGCCTGCGGTCTCGGTCAGGGAGCCGTGACGCAGATGACGTTGTCGTGTTTCAGCAGCTCCACGTCGCTGGTCTGGCACTGCTGGTCCTTGGCGACGGTCCCTTCCAGCGAGGCGTAAAACTTCGCCGTCGACCCGTCGGACGAGTACCAGTACCCGACCTTCGCCGGATCCGCTACGGCGTCACCGCCGACGGCGAGCGCCTGGATCTTGCAGCCGAAGTCGACTTCCTTGTAGTTGCAGAGCGTCTGCACGTTGCCCCGCGTCGTTGGGTACGAGCCGTCGCGGGCTTTCACCTTGCTGGCCGCGTCCAGCAACAGCAAGAGGTCCGATCTGCGCTTCTCGTCCCGCACGAACGGATTGCCGCCGATGACGCCGGCGATCGTCGGCCGGGGCTTCGGCGTCGGTGCGAAGCCGATCGGCGTCGCGGTGGGGGCGAGGTACACGCCGCGCACGGGCGTACCGATCTCGCCCAGGGGCTTGCCCGGCGTTGCCTCGCCGCCCTTCGCGAAGTCGAGCGCGAGGATGACCACCAGGGCCAGCGCCACCAATCCGATCGGCGCAATCACATTCCACCGCAGACGGCGCGATCGTTCCACCAACCCTCCGAAGCCGGTTCTTGGCCGGTTCAACTGGAGGTCACTATAACAGGCAGGGTCGCGTGCGCCGGAGTTGCCGCGGGATCGCCGGTGCCGCGCGAGAACGAGGAACCGTTCGCCGAGCCGCTACCCGGCGCGCCGCCGCGGCTCGCGGGGCTCGGGCTCATCGCCGCCGAGCTGGTACGGCACCTCGGCGATCACTGTATTGGGCCGGTCCAGGAGCGCGTTGCGCAGCCGCCGCGCCGACTGGTTGTGCAGGAATCGCTGCCACGGCCACGCCGTCCGGAACTCGGGCAGGACTACCGTCACATACTGCCCCGGATCGGTGCGGTCCAGCGCGTCGATGTAGGACTGCACCGGCGCCACGAACGACCGGTACGGCGAGTCGATCAGCACCATCGGCACATCCAGCACGGCCGCTTCCCACTGAAGCCGCAACTCCTGCCCGCGCTCGATGTCGTCCGTAATGTGCAGCGCGGTGACGTTCGGAGAGATCGACCGGGCGTAGTCCACTACCTGGAGCATGGCGCGGTTCAGTTCGTCGACGGGGACGAGCACGACCTGCTTGCGACGCGTCGCTCCTTCGAGCAGCTCGCCCTTCGGCACATGCAGCTTTCGTTCTACTCCCGTGTAGTGCCGGTAGATCGAGAAGAACGCGACGGCCAGCACGAGCATGGCGATCATGCTGATCCATGCGCCCTCGCTGAACTTCGTGCCGCCGACGATCAGCGCCACGATCGCCGTGGCGACCGCTCCCGTCGCGTTGACGAGGAGGCTCCAGCGCCAGCCTCGTTCGCGCAGCCGAAGCCAGTGCACGACCATGCCGCTCTGCGAGAGGGTGAACGAGACGAAGACCCCGAAGGCGTACAGCGGGATGAGCCGATCAACATCGGCGTTGAAGACAACTAAGAGCGCCGCGGCCGCTACGCCCAGCACGATGATGCCGTTCGAGAATGCGAGGCGGTCGCCGCGGAACGTAAACTGGTGCGGCAGAAAGCGATCCTTCGCGAGGATCGACCCCAGGCGCGGGAAGTCGGCATAGCTCGTGTTGGCGGCGAGGATCAGAATCAGCGCCGTTGCGGTCTGCACGGCGTAGAAGATCGGCCGGAAGTAGCCCGAGAATACGGTCTTCGCCACCTGGGCGGGCACCGATACCTTGTCCGCGTGCTGCACGCCGAGTTGGTTCGCCAGCACCGTGAGGCCGATGAAGAACACGCCCAGGATCACCGCCATCCACATGAGGGTGATCGATGCATTCTTCGACTCCGGCTTCTTGAACGCGGGGATGCCGTTCGAGATCGCCTCGACCCCCGTCAGCGCCGCGCAGCCCGATGCGAACGCGCGCAGCACCAGGAAGATCGTGAGGCCCTTCGGTATGGTTGGCGCCTGCACGACCGATTCCGGAATGGGCGCCGTCAGCCCCGGGTCGAACACCAACCGCAGGAATCCCACGACGATCAACAAGCTGAACGCCACGATGAACATGTAGGTTGGCACCGCGAAGATCGTGCCCGACTCCCGGAGGCCGCGCAGGTTCAGCAGCGTGATCGCCGCCACAAGCGCCACCGAGATCTCGACGCTGGCGGGATGCAAGCTGGGAATAGCTGAGGTGATCGCGAAGACGCCCGCCGCGATCGACACGGATACCGTCAGGATGTAGTCGACCGAGAGCGCCGCCGCGGCGGTCAGCCCCGCAACATCGCCGAGATTCTCCCGCGCGACGATGTAGGCTCCTCCGCCGCTCGGATACGCCTTGATCGTCTGCCGGTACGAGAACGTGACAATCGCGAGCAAGAGCCCGATGGCGAGCGCGATCGCGATGGAGTGCGTCAGTGCTCCCGTACCGGCCGCCACGAGCACCAGCAGGATCTCGTCGGTAGCGTACGCCGCGGATGACAGCGCATCCGACGAGAAGACGGCCAGCGCCTTGGTTTTCGGGAGGCGCTGCTCGTCCGCGTCCTCAGACGAGATTGGCGCTCCGAACGCAACCTTCCGCACGTTCATCCAGAACCGCTGCGTGGGGGTACGCGGCGCGGTCGCCCGATCGGTCGCGCGGAATGTCCCGTCGTCCTCGCTGCGTGCGAAGCGACGATCGCCCTCGCGCACGCGCCGGGCGAACCGCGAACCCGGCTTGGCGCCCTTGATGATCTCCGTTGCTTCTACGTCGGGGAGCCCCTGCCGGCGCGGCACACGGACGCGTTCGTGAATGTCGCCGCCGTTGTCGCCGCCGGCGTCGCTCCCCGGGTGGTCAGCCACGCTGTCCGCCGTTCCGTTCGGAGAGCATGGCGCCCGGACATCGGTACCGGATGGTCATGGGGATGATCCGCAGGCCGGTCGCATCGAGCGCCGGCATGCGTCGCAGTTGAAGTCGCACGGGCTGATCCTATCGCCGCGCCGACGACAGGTAAAGCATCGCGCGTGAACACCAGGTGACGTAACGCGTTCGGGCGGAGCTGCTCGCGCCAGAACCGATGGGCCCCGCCCGTCTTGATTCTGGTACGATTCACGTACATGAGCGAGACAGGAACTCTTGAGGTGCGCACAACCCGCGGTCCATCGCCGCGGGGTGGCATCGGCTGCCTTCCACTTCCCCGATAGGCAGGCCGATCCGCCGGTGACTATACTGGCGAGACATCCAGGAGAATCGCTTCCATGCAGAAGCTCGAACTCTACGACACCACGCTCCGCGACGGCGCCCAGATGGAGGGCATGTCCCTCTCCGTCGAGGACAAGCTCAAGATCGCCCGCAAGCTCGACGAGCTGGGCGTCCACTACATCGAGGGCGGCTGGCCCGGCAGCAATCCCAAGGACGCCGAATTCTTCGTGTGCGCCCAGTCCCTGAATCTACAGAACGCCCGCCTCGCCGCCTTCGGCTCCACCCGCAAGGCGGGCGGCGAGGCCGCCACCGACGCCAACCTCCGCGCCCTGCTCGACGCGCGCACACCCATCGTCACGCTCGTCGGCAAGACCCACGACCTCCACGTCCGCGACGTCCTCGAGACGTCGCTCGAGGAGAACCTGGCGATGATCGCCGATTCCGTGCGGCACGTGGTTCAGAACGGGCGCACCGTCTTCTTCGACGCGGAGCACTTCTTCGACGGCTTCTACGCCGACCGTGCCTACGCCTTGAGCTGCCTGAAAGCCGCTGCCAGCGCCGGCGCTTCGTGCCTGGTGCTCTGCGACACCAACGGCGGCATGACGACGCAACAGCTCGTCGACGCCATCCGCGCGGTGCAGGCCGAGGTCGACGTGCCGCTCGGCATTCACACCCACAACGACGCCGAACTCGCCGTGGCCAACACGCTCGCCGCCGTCGATGAGGGTGTCGTGCAGGTGCAGGCCTGCGTCAACGGCTACGGCGAACGCTGCGGCAACGCCAACCTCATGAGCGTCATCGCCAACCTCAAGCTCAAGCTCGGGCTCGACGTCGTGACAACCGCGCAGCTCGCCATGCTCACGGACGTCAGCCGCTACGTCAGCGAGATCGTCAACCTTGTCCCGAACCCCCAACAGCCGTACGTCGGCGCCAGCGCCTTCACACACAAGGGCGGTCTGCACGTCGCCGCCGTGCTCAAGTCCGATGTCAGCTATCAGCACGTGCCGCCGGAGTCCGTCGGCAACGTCCGCCGGCTGCTGGTGTCGGAGCTCGGCGGCAGCAGCGGCGTGCAGCAGAAGCTCAAAGAGCGCGGCATCGAGTTCGAGCTGTCGCGCGATGAGGCGCGGGCGCTACAGGAGATGGTCAACGCACAGGAAGCGAAGGGCTACGCGTTCGAGGGCGCCGAGGCGTCGTTCGAGATGCTGGTCCGCCGCGCGCGCCCGGCCTACGCGCCGCCGTTCGAGCTCGACGACTACTGGATCATCGAGCGCCGCGCCGCCGCGAACGCCGCGCATGATCGCGAGATGCAGGCGGAGGCCATGGCGAAAGTACGCATCGACGGCAAGCTGCTACAGACCGCCGCCGAAGGCAATGGCCCCGTCAACGCGCTCGATGCGGCGGTGCGCAAAGCGCTCGTCGAATTCTTCCCGACGATCTACGCGGTCAAGCTGGTCGACTTCAAAGTGCGCATCATTGACAGCGCCGCCGGCACCAGCGCCGCCGTGCGCGTGCTGATCGAATCGACCGACGGCGAGCGCTTCTGGACCACCGTCGGCGCCAGCACCGACATCATCGAAGCGTCGTGGCTCGCCCTCGCCGACTCGCTCGAGTACTTCCTCGTCAAACGCGCCGGCTGGCTTCCCGGCTAACGGACAGCGAGCCACGGAGCACCGGCCGAACGTTGAAGGGGGCGTTCCTGCGTCCGCCCCGGCTCGTTCGCCAAGCCGATCCTTCCGAATTGAAGCGTCGCGTTCGCCACGGAGCGCGGGCGTCCCGCCCGTCCCCGTGCGCGAACCGCGCGTCCACCAAACCAAACGATCGCTCTCATTCCCCTCGCCGCCGGGCGGAGAGGGGTGGCCGATAGGCCGGGGTGAGGTCGCGCGGAGCGCCGTTGCCTCTACCCCAAGAACCTCCGTGCCCTCCGCGCCTCCGTGGTGAGCCGTCGCGCGCCGTTACGCCTCGACCGGCGCCGCCCCCATTGCGCCAAGGATCGTCTCCGTCGATGGCATGCCGCGCTCGTAGAACCGCACGACGCCGTCGCGATCGATGCCGACGACGGTCCGGTTCACCAGCGTCACGATCGGAATCGGCATCAGCGCATCGTAGGCGCGCGATACCTTGCCGCCGTTGTCGAGCAGCAGCGGCGTCTTAAAGCCGTGCTTCTCCGAGAACCTCTTGTGCGCCGATGCGCTGCCTGGGTTCACGCCGAACACCTTCACGCCCGCGGCGACGTATTTGTCGTAGTCGTCGCGCGCGGCGCACAGCTGCGCCGTGCATCCCGGCGTGTTGTCGGCCGGGTAGAACATCAGCACCACCGACGACGCACCGCGGAAGTCCGCGAGCTTCACCGCGCTCCCGTTCTCGTCTTCCAGCTCAAATTCAGGCGCCTTGTCTCCGACACTAATCATCATCACGCTCCATCGCTATCGCCCGCGCGCTTCATCGTGCCTGCCCAGTGTACGCCCGTCGCCGTCCACCAGTTTGCACTCAGCCTCAGCGCTTAGCCGATGGAGCGCGGGCGCCCCGCCCGCTGTCCGTGCGTTGCCAACGCACTCGCTGCCCGGCTAATCCGTGAAATCCGCGAAATCCCTGTTGCCGTCGGCCCGTAGGGCGAAACCATTAAATCGAAGATAAAGATACTAACGACTTCGAAAACCTACTTCACTTAACCCTCCCGCATATCTACAATAGCCCTCGGACTTCGAGAACGAATTCACAGGAGCACGCCATGACCTACGTCATCACTGAAGCCTGCATCGGCACCAAAGACCGCTCGTGCGTGGACGTCTGCCCGGTCGACTGCATCCACGACGAGGGCGACGACGACAAGATCCTGTACATCGACCCGGACGAGTGCATCGACTGCGGCGCCTGCGAGCCGGCGTGCCCCGTCAACGCGATCTTCGCCGAGGACGACGTCCCCGACAACCTGAAGGCCTACACCGAGATCAACGCCGTCTGGTTCAAGGACAAGCCCGGCGCCCGCGCCAAGGTCGGCGCCATCGCACCAGCCCCTGCCGCGTAGTCAGGGGCGAATTGCTTCAACGCACCAAGAGGCCCGGACATCGCGTCCGGGCCTCTTCGCGTCCGCCGAACACAAGGGAGGGGCGCACGGCTGTGCGCCCGGTGCGGGCACCAGCGCTCGCGTTGAATGGCGCCCACCAAGAGTGGCACAGCCGTCCCCGGCTGTGAGTCGCCGAATGATTGCGTCGGGCGTGAAGGCGGCCGACTGGCGCGCGAGGTAGGGGCGCAGCCCGCTGCGCCCGTGCGGGCACGAACGCTCGCGGCGTGTACGTGCCGCAGCCCGGCCAGCCGTCCCGGCCGCACCTACGCAACGCCGCGGCCATATCGGTTCACCCCACATTTCGAGACAATGCCACCATGCCCTCGCCGACGTACACTCTGCGCCCAGCGACCGACAACGACTACGCGTTCCTCGAAGCGCTGCACACCGCGACGATGCGTGATGTCGTCACGCAAGTCTGGGGCTGGGACGCCGCAATACAGGGGGCGCTCTTTCGCCGCAACTTCGATCCAACGCGCAGCCAGATCGTCGTCGTTGATGGAGCGGATGCCGGTGTCATCGCCCTCGAGAAGCGTGACAATGCGTGGTTCCTCGCGGGCATCGAGATCGCGCCCGCATACCAATCTCGTGGCCTCGGCGCACGGCTGATCGGCGCCATAGTGGCGGAGGCTCATGCCGCCGGCCTGCCGGTCACGCTCCAGGTGCTCAAGGTGAACCGCGCTCAGTATCTCTATGAGCGACTCGGATTCGTAGTCACCGGCTCCACCGCAACACACTTCCTGAATGCGCGCAGCGCAGATGTAGCAAGGTCGTGCCCGCACGGGCGACCTGACCGCAGGAGTGATCCCGGTGCCTGCGCCGCATCAAGTGCAGCACGCGTCGATAAACGTCCCGTCTTCGGCCAGCAGGCGATACCCCACGCTGTGGATGTCCGCTGGCAGCGTGTACTGGACGTACTGGAAATAGCCCGGCACGGCTCGCGCCGTGATCGATACGGTATCACCGCCAAAACGCATGTCCGTCGCGGCATGATCGATCAGTAGTGTCAGCCTCGCAGAGCGGTCACAGCCCGACGTGTTCGGCGTTGCTGACCAGAGGCCGGAACGCGCGAGAGCATACTGTTCGTACTTGGGTTCACTCACGAACGTCCAAAAGATGGCGTAGTGCCAGATATTCCGCCCTTGTGCATCACCGACGTAGGCTCCAGCGAAGAGCGAGCCGGGGTCAGAGGCGAACTGCTGAAGCTCGCCGCCCAGCGATGCGAGGTGGCGTCGTTGGTCGTCCAGACTTGGGCGAACCCATCCGTAACCCTCGGCACAAACGCTGTATGCGACCGGGTCGGGCTGAGGGCTTGGCGAAGACGTTGGTACAGTTGCCGGAACGCGGAGTGCGTCTGGGCCAACACTTTCGTGTCCGCGACCGGTGAGCCAGATGCCGCCAAGAACAGCTGTGGCGATCAGCGACATCGCCGTGACGTTCAGCAAACGAGCGCGTTTCATGCGCCCTCCTACGTGCCCTGCAACAGAGTGTACTACGCCGCCTTAGCTGCGCGTTGCCTGTAGGGCTAAGCGAACTGCGCCCGGTCATTTGGATTCTCGTTCGGATCGCTCGACTCGGCTGCCGGCGACAGTATTGATGCAGGTTGAGAGTCCCAGATCCCCCGGACGCACTGTCACCAACCACAACGACGTGAGTACACTTAGGCATCGACGAAATAATTCGCAGCGCCGCGGCCGCCTCATGGTCCGCCGTGATACGGAGTACAAGACATGTCCAGGTTGAAATTCGGAGCATTCCTCGCGCCACACCACCCGCTCGGGGAGCATCCGATGCTCCAGTTCCAGCGCGATCTCGACTTCGCGGCGCATCTCGACCGCCTCGGATTCGACGAGATCTGGTGCGGCGAGCATCACTCGTCCGGCTGGGAGATGATCGCGTCGCCGGAGATGTTCCTGGCCGCCGCGGGCCAGCGCACCGAGCGGATCATGCTCGGCACCGGCGTGGTGTCGCTGCCGTACCACCACCCGTTCAACGTCGCGCAGCGCATCGTCCAGCTCGACCACATGACGAAGGGACGGGCGATGTTCGGCTCCGGTCCCGGCGCGCTGCCGTCGGACGCTCGCACCCTCGGCATCAACCCCATGGTGCAGCGCGACCGCCAGGACGAAGCGCTCGGCGTGATCATCCGCCTGCTCCGCGGCGAAGAGCGCTTCAGCCACGAGAGCGACTGGTTCACGCTGAAGGACGCGCAACTCCAGATCCTGCCGCTGCAGGAAGACATGCCGATGACGGCGGCGTCATCGATCAGCCCATCGGGCATGCAGATTGCGGGCAAGTACGGCATCGGCGCGCTGTCGATCGCGTCCACGTCCTCTGAAGGCATCCAGGCGCTGCCGACGCAGTGGTCGTTCGCCGAAGAAGCAGCAGCGAAGCACGGCAAGACCGTCGACCGCAAGAACTGGCGCGTGCTGATGAGCTGGCACCTCGCCGAGTCGAGGAAGCAGGCTCGCGAAGAAGCGAAGATGGGCCTGCACCGCTGGCACAACGAGTACAACGTCCACGTACTCGGCCGCCCTGGAGCGACGCGCGTCGAGGACCCTGACGACCTGCTCGATCAGACCGCCGGGGGCGGCGCGGAGGGCACCGGCACCGCTGTCGTCGGCACGCCGGATGAGCTGGTGACGGCGATCCGCAAGCTGCGCGACGTGACCGGCGGGTTCGGCGTCGTGCTCGGTTTCGCGCACGACTGGGCGAATCGTGAGGCGACGCTGCGGTCGTGGGAGCTGTTCGCCCGTTTCGTCGTGCCGGAGCTGAACGGCTACACCCGCGCGCAGCAGGCTTCGGCCGACTTCCTTCATGACAACCAGCGCGATCTCATGGCCGGCGCGTCGGCAGCGGTGATGGCGAAGATCCAGGGCGACCCGCGCGCCGCGGCCGCGATGGCCGTCACCATGAAACAGGCGCAGGAGCGCGCGCCGGGGGGCGGCTGCCCCCCCGGCGCCAACCCGCCCGCCGAGCCCGAGCCGGCGTCCAAGCACGACGCCTGACGAAGACCGCTTCTGACGGCTTCGCCGTGGTCAGAGCCGCTCACAACACGGTCAGTGCTTGGTCAGAATATCACCGTACGATGTCAAAGTTGGGGCCGCGACGGACTTGCCCTCACTGCCGCTGGCCCTGGTTGGTGGCGGGGTGGCGCGTCACCTCTGCGTGATTGCGCGCCCTCCGCCGGTGCTTGTCCGCCGCTGCCCGCCCGCGCGCGCTCCCTGCGCGCCTGACGCTGCGCGCGCTGCCACGCGAGCGAAGCCTCGGCGGCGAGGATCAGCAGCCCTGACCAGATGACGATATCGCCCGGGCTGGCGACGACCCCGCCGCTGCCCACGCGCACGATGATCCCATCCCCGAGAGCCACCGCCCGCCCCGACCCGCGCTCGACCAGCACATCCTTCGACCCGGCGATCCAGTCGCCCGTCGTGTACGTTGCCGCCCGCTCGGGCCCGACCGCTGACATCAGCGTGCTGCGCTCCATCGGCATCAGCCCGCCGTTCGCGACGATGACGCACAGGTTCGCCGCGAGCCCCACGAACATGACCCACACGCCCAGCCGGTGGCGATAGTGCCAGAGCGCCACCGGCGCCGCGGCGATCGTTGCCGGCACGATGATCCGTACCGGCAGCTCCCACGTCGAGAGCCGAACGGTACCGAACTGCACCATCACCAGGCACAGCGCCACCGCGGCGCTCAGCGCAACCCTGTTCCGTGCGATCACCAGCGAGCCGCCTCCAAGCAGATCGGCGTCCCGGTCAGGACCACCGAACCGCAGGAGTATCGACAGCCAACGCGTCCTCATCTACAGCCAGAGTCGACCGGGCTTGCTGCGAGGTGAGCCAACGCTCCCCTTCCCTCATAGGGAAGGGCCGGGAGTTAGGTTCGAATGTGGCACAGCCGTCCCCGGCTGTGAGCCGGCCGGGATCTCATCCCCGCCATACAGCACAGCCCACCGCGCCGGGCCTCCTCTCCGCCCGGCGGAGAGGAGGTGGCCGATAGGCCGGAGGTGAGGTCGGGTGGGGGCGGGGCCCGCCCCCCAAAACTGTTGTTCGTCCGAAATAGCTGTGATAGGATTCGCTGCCGAATAGCGTAGAAATTCACAAACTTTCTCGACGGGAGAATCAGCCGTTGATCGAGCAGTTTGGACGGGGCGGATTCCTCCTCGTGTTCGCGGTGATCTTCCCCCTGATTCCCATCGTGGCGTCCGTCGCCCTCGGCGTGTTCAAGATTCGGCCCAGCGCGCCCGATCCCATCAAAGAATCCGTCTATGAGTGCGGCATGGTGCCCATCGGCGATGCGCACGTCCGCTACAACGTCCGCTACTACCTCTTCGGCCTTCTCTTCGTCGTGTTCGATGTCGAGGCGGTCTTCCTCTACCCGTGGGCAGTCGCGTACCGGCACCTCGGGGTGTACGCGTTCGTCGAAGGGATGATCTTCATTGGTATCCTGACGGTCGGCCTCGCCTATGCCTGGCGCAAGCGCGCACTGGAGTGGATCTAGTGCCGCACGCCGTCACGCTCACGCTTTCCGGGCAGCAGGTCGCCGCCCGCATCCGGACGGCACTGCCGGATGGCGTGCGCGGCGTCACGGCGGACTGCATCGTGCTCGAGCCGGCATCCGCGCTCGACGCGATGCGCATCGTCCGCGACGACGAGCAGCTCGATGGCAAGTTCCTCGTCCAGATGTGCAGCGTCGACATGATCACGCGCATCGACGTCGTCTATCACTTCGCTTCGCTCGCCCAGAATCACATCTTCGAAGTGAAGGTCCCGGCAGATCACGAGCACCCCGAAGTGCCATCGATCAGCCCGCTCTGGATCGGGGCGATTCTGCAAGAGCGCGAGATCTACGACCTCATGGGCGTGAAGTTCCCGGGCCATCCGGAGCTGACGCGCCTCTTCTTGTGGGAATCGTTCCCCGGCCACCCGCTGCGCAAAGACTTCATGTCGTTGCCCGGCGGCCGCAAGTCCGGACTCAGCCAGTTCCCCAAGCAGGTCGCCGGTCAGACCGGACAAGAGTTCCGCCCAGCCGCGCCCGGCACAGGCGAGTAGTAAGCGAAGCGAAGGAGGTAGGAGGTCACGCGTCGGATCCGCTGGAAGCGCGCGCATGCGCGTCCTCCGACGTCCGACCTCCCGCATCCAAATGCCCATTAAGTCAGAGCCGGTCGAAGTCAACATCGGGCCCCAGCACCCCAGCACGCACGGCGTGTTCCGCATGGTCGCGAAGATCGACGGCGAACGCATCGTCGACGTGAAGATGATCGTCGGCTACCTGCACCGCAGCATGGAGAAGCTGGCCGAAGAGCGCACCTTCACGCAGAACATCCCCTTCACGGACCGCATGGACTACCTGGCCGCGATGTCCGGCAATCTCGGATACTGCCTGTCCGTCGAAAAGCTCGCCGGCATCGAGGTCCCGGAGCGGGCGCAGTACCTGCGCATCATCTTCGCGGAGCTGCAGCGCGTCGCCAGCCACTGCATGGCCACCGGCGCCTTCATCAACGATTGCGGCGCCTGGCAGACGCCCGTCATGTACGCGTTCCGCGATCGCGAGAAGGTGCTCGACCTCTTCGAGATGACCTGCGGCGCACGCCTCACCACCAACTACATGCGCATCGGCGGCGTCGCGTTCGACATCCCGGACGAATTCCTGCCCGCGCTCGACCGGCTGATCAACGACGATCTCCCGTTCCGATTCGAGGAATACGACCAGCTCCTCGTCGGCAACGAGATCATCATGATGCGCGCCCGCGATGTCGGCGTCGTCACGCCCGAGATGGCGATCAACGCCTCGCTCAGCGGCCCGCTGCTGCGCAGCGCGGGCATCGCCTGGGACCTCCGCAAGGCCGACCCCTACTGCGGCTACGACCGCATGAAGTTCGATATCCCCGTCGGCTACAACGGCGACGCCTACGACCGCATGGTCATCCGGATCGAGGAGATGAAGCAGAGCCTGCGCATCATCCGCCAGGCCGTGCACGATCTGCCAGGCGGGCCGCACAAGACCGACGTGCCGCTGGCCATTCGCCCGCCCGCCGGCGAGGCGTACTCCCGCGTCGAGTCGCCGAAAGGCGAGCTCGGCTTTTACGTCGTCAGCGATGGCGGCCCCGCGCCGTATCGCTGGCACGTCCGCGCACCTTCGCTGATCAACCTCAGCGTGCTGCGCGAGATGACGATCGGCAAGAGCATCGCCGATGCCATCGTCACGCTCGGCAGCATCGATATTAACGTCGGGGAGTTGGACCGATGATCCTGCTCTCGCTGCTCTCGCTGCTCACGCCACTCACAATCGTCACCGATAACTGGTGGGATATCCGCGACCTCTCGAACGTCAGCGGCGCCATCCTCGATATCATCGATGACGTCGGCGGGCCGGCATGGCTCATCTACGTCGTGTCGGCGCTGCTCGGCACGCTCGGCATCATCAGCTTCATCGGCGGCGTCGCGGTCATCAACATCTGGGTCGAGCGGCGCGTCGTCGGCCGCATGCAGTCGCGCCTCGGCCCGAACCGCCTCGGGCCCTTCGGCTTGCTACAGCCCATCGCCGATGCCATCAAGCTGATGCAGAAAGAAGTCCTGCAACCGAAAAGTGCCCCCGGGCTGATCTTCACCATGGCGCCGATCATGTTCACTGTGCCCGGCATTGCGATGATGGCGGTGCTGCCGTGGGGCCGCAACATGTCGCTGGCCAACCTCGATGTCGGCATCCTCTACATCCTCGGCATGTCGTCGCTCGGCGCGCTCGCCGTGTTCATGGCGGGGTACAGCTCCAACAACAAATACGCGCTGTTCGGCTCGATGCGCGTCATCGCCATGCTCGTCAGCTACGAGATCCCGATCGTGCTCTCGCTGCTCGGCATCGTGCTCTTTACGGGCAGCATGAACCCGGCGGGCATCGTGCTGTTCCAGGAGCACTACTGGGCGCTGATGCCCCTGCCCCCGCCGCTCGCCTTCATCATCTACTTCTTCTCCGTCTCGGCGGAGCTGAACCGCACGCCGGCTGACATCGCGGAGGCGGAGTCCGAGATCGTCGGCGGCTACCACACCGAGTACTCCGGCATGAAGTTCGGGCTGTTCTACGCCGCCGAGCTGATCAACGCCGTCGCCGTCTCGGCCATCATCTCGACACTCTTCCTGGGCGGCTGGTGGTTCTACAAGCTCGACGAGATCGTACCCGGTTGGATGATCTACATCGGCAAGATCTACTCCGTGTACTTCCTGTTCGTATGGACGCGAGGCACGCTGCCGCGCTTCCGCATCGACCAGCTGCTCGCCTTCGCCTGGAAGTGGCTGACGCCGATGGCGATCCTCAACATCGTCATGGTCTCGGCGGAGGTCATGATCTGGGAGGAGAGCGGCGTGAGCGCCGGCCTGCTGCTCCCGATCTATATGGCGATCAACACCGCCGCCGCCGGGGTGATCATCGTCGCCTTCGTGCGATTCCTGGCGCCGAAGTTCGAGCGCTTTCCGACGCAGCTGCGCTTCTACTCGAACATCGATGTCCCTTCGCTACCGGCCGTAGCGGCAGATCCGGCGAAGGTGACAGCGTGATCGAAGATACCGGTATCGTCGTCGCATTCTGGGTGCTCGCGATCACCACCGTCGGCTGCGCGTTGATGGTCGCGGCCGTGCGCGAGCTGCTTCAGGCGGTGATCTTCCTCGCGCTCTGCTTCGTCGGCGTAGCCGGCATCTACATCGTGCTCTCCGCCGATTTCGTCGCCGTTGTGCAGGTCCTGATCTACGCCGGCGCCATCGCCGTGCTGATGACCTTCGCCGTCATGCTCACACCCGCGGCCGACCGCAAGAACTCCGAGACGGCGTTCCAGGGCCCCGCCGCGATCCTCGCCGGCCTTGTGCTCGCCATCGTCGTCTTCGTCATCTACGACACCAACTGGAAGCTCTCCGGCCGCCCGGCGTTCTCGGCGACGGCGGCCTCGCTCGGCGAAGCGTTTCTCAAGCCGTACGTCGTGCCGTTCGAGATCGCGTCGGTGCTGCTGATGACGGCGATGATCGGCGCCATCGTGCTGACGAAAGAAGAGGAGGGCGACGATGCCTAGCCTGCTGCTCGCCGCCGTCAAGCTGGAGCACGTGCTGGTCCTGGGGGCGATCCTGTTCGCGATCGGCCTCTACCTCGCGCTCGCGAAGCGGAACGCCATCGGCATTCTCATGGGCGTCGAGCTCATGCTGAACGCTGTCAACGTCACGCTGCTCGCGTTCTCGCGCTTCGTCGTCTCGCCGCGCCCGCTCGACGGCCAGGTCTTCGCCGTCTTCGTCATCACCGTCGCCGCCGCCGAAGCCGCCGTCGCGCTTGCGCTGGCCGTCGCTGTCTACAAGCACCGGGAAACAGTAAACATCGACGAGTTAGACATGCTCAGATGGTAGAGCGAACGACGAACGAACGATCGAACCACTCCGTAGCGCGGGCTTTCCAGCCCGCGCGGTCTCCGGAATCCGCACACTCACCGAATCGAACGAAAGGCTGACAAGCTGACCGGCTGACAAGCTGAAACGCTACAACGATGTGGTCCAAGCTGCTGGATGTGAAAAACGGGTACGCGGCCGAGGTGTGGAAGGAGCTCTTCGACGCCGAGGGTGTATCGAACCGCGTCGTCCCGCCGCTTACCAGCGACGCGCCGATGTCACAGCCGCGCGAGATCTGGGTGCCCGACAGCAAGACCCACGTAGCGCAAGAGATCATGCGGAAGATCTAGTCGTTGGAAGTTAGAAGTTGGAAGTTGGAGTGGAGGATAGAGGCTAGGAAGTTCGTTTGGATGTTGAGTGCTGCCCGCCTACAAGGCGGTGCGTTCAATCTCCAACATCTAACATCCAACCTCTAACCTCTAACCTCCCGGAGACCGAATGATCCTGCCGACCGTCCCCGAGGGTATAGTCTGGGCGATCCTGCTGCTGCCGATCGCCTCGCTCCTCGTCGTCTCGTTTATCACCAAGCCCTACCCGAAACTCTCGGGCTACGTGACGATCGCGGCGATCGGCACGGCGTTCCTCTTTGCGCTCTGGACGCTCGACAGCGTCATCGCCAGCGACGGCCGCGCGCTCGCCTTCGGCTCTTACCAGTGGCTCGAGGTCGGCACCTCCAACCCGATCCTCCGCCAGCTCGGCGGCCCCAGCCTCAGCATCGATGTCGGCCTCCGCATCGACGGGCTCAGCGCGATCATGCTGGTCGTCGTCACGTCGGTCTCGCTGCTCGTCCAGATCTACTCGCAGGGCTACATGGAGGGCGATACCGGCTACTCGCGCTACTTCGCGTGGATGTCGCTCTTCACCGCCGCCATGATCGGCCTGCTGGTCATGGACAGCATCCTCATGGTGTACGTCTTCTGGGAGCTCGTCGGCCTCGGCTCCTATCTGCTCATCGGCTTCTGGTTTCATAAGAAAGCCGCCGCGGACGCCGCGAAGAAGGCATTTCTCACGACGCGGCTCGGCGATATCGGGTTTCTGCTCGCCGTCATCCTGATCTGGACGAAGACGAACACGTTCAACATCCCGCTGATCCAGGAGATGGCGCAGCGCGGCCAGATCACCGACACGGTCATTACGCTCTTTGCGCTCGGCATCTTTGCCGGTGCGGTCGGCAAGTCGGCGCAGTTCCCGCTGCACGTCTGGCTTCCCGACGCCATGGAGGGCCCGACGCCAGTGTCCGCGCTCATCCACGCCGCGACGATGGTCGCGGCCGGTGTCTACCTCGTGGCGCGCATGTTCCCCGTCTTCCAGATGTCCGAAGAAGCGCTCAAGACTGTGGCCTACATCGGCGGCTTCACGGCGATCTTCGCGGCGTCGATAGCCATCGTCGTCACCGACATCAAACGGGGGCTGGCGTATTCGACGATCAGCCAGCTCGGATACATGATGCTGGCGCTCGGCACAGGCGGCTACGTCCCTGCCATCTTTCACCTGTTCACACACGCGTTCTTTAAGGCGCTGCTCTTCCTCGGCTCCGGCTCCGTCAACCACGCGACCGGCACCTTCGACATGCGCAAGATGGGCGGCTTGCGCAAGTACATGCCGATCACCTACGCGACGTTCCTGATCGGCTCGTTGAGCCTCGCCGGCGTCGTGCCGTTCGCCGGTTTCTGGTCGAAGGACGAGATCCTTGACTCGGCGTGGGCGGACGATAAGCTGCTGTTCGCAGTCGCGATGGCGGTCGTCTTCATGACGGCGTTCTACTCATTCCGCGCGATCTTCCTCACCTTCCACGGGGAGTACAAAGGCGGCGAGGTCGCCGAGGCGACCGCGCCCGATGCGCATGCCGGCAAGCCGCACGAGTCGCCGTGGGTGATGGCGCTGCCGCTGCTCATCCTCGCTATTCCGGCCACGCTCGCTGGCTTCGTGAACCTCCCGTCGCACAGCACGAGGGCGCTGGCTCATTTACTTGAAGGTGCGCTGCCTGTGTCTTCGGCCGAAGCGATCCATCATGCGCCGTTCGTGACGGGCGTCGCCGTCATGTCGACGCTGCTCGCGCTGGCGGGGGTCGGCCTGGCATACGCCGTCTACCAGGCGAAGACCATCTCGGCCGATTCGTTGCAGAAGATCTGGGGCCCTGTCCACACGCTCGTCGCGCGCAAGTACTACATGGACGACCTCTACGAAGGCCTCATCGTGCGCGAGGGCCTCTATAACTTCACCACGCGCATCGGCCAGTGGGTCGACACGAACATCATCGATGGCGCGGTCAACGGCGCCGCCGCGGTCACGCGCCGTGCGGGCGACAGCCTGCGCTGGGTGCAGTCGGGGTCGTTCCAGGCGTACGGCACCGTCGGCTTCGCCGGACTGATCGTCGCGTCGTTCGTCATGCTCGTACTGGTGGAGCGATGATGGTGGCTGAGATGTCGGCCGTCAGAGGTCGGATGGGTGCCGTCTGGAAGGCATCTCCGTTCGTTGCCGCCGCGCGCTTTGTGCACGACATCGAATCTCCAACATCCAACATCCAACATCCAACATCCAACCCCGGGGGGGCCGCGCCATGAACGGTCTGCTCGTCTTCATCGTCTTCTTTCCTGCCGTCGCCGCGGGCGTCGTGATGCTCACCGTGCCTCGCGAGAGCGAGAACCAGGCGAAGTGGCTGGCGCTGATCGCCACGCTGACGTCGTTCGTCGGTTCGATCATCCTGCTGCTCGCGTTTGACCGGCATCCCGGCCAGGCCGTCGGCGATCCGTTCCAGTTCGAGTCGGTGGCGACGTGGGTCGATGCGTCCACTGCCGGCTTCGACGTCCAGTTCCACATGGGCGTCGATGGCCTCGGCATCACCATGGTGCTGCTCACGACGTTCCTCTTCGTCATCGCGACGCTGATCTCGTTCGGCGTGAAGCTCCGCACGAAGGAGTACTTCGTCTGGATCCTCGCGCTCGAAACGGGCGTGCTCGGCGTCTTCACGTCGCTTGACCTCATCCAGTTCTTCCTCTTCTGGGAGGTCGAACTGCTGCCGATGTACATGCTCATCTCGATCTGGGGCAGCGGCCGCAAAGAGTACTCGGCGATGAAGTTCCTGCTCTACACGGTCGCCGGTTCGGCGTTCATGCTCGTCGGGTTCCTCGTCATGGGCCTCAGCGCCGAGCCCGTCCACACGTTCGACATGGTGCGCCTGCAGCAAAGCACCATCGGCGCAGGGCTGCTCCCGCTCTGGGTGATCTTCGGCTTCATCTTCATCGCCTTCGCCGTCAAGCTGCCAGTGTTTCCGTTCCACACCTGGCTGCCAGATGCGCACACCGACGCGCCCACGGCCGTCTCGGTGATCCTCGCCGGTGTGCTGCTGAAGATGGGCGGCTACGGCATTCTGCGCGTGCTCGTCACGCTGATGCCGAGGACGGCGAAGGACTACGGCGTCTGGCTCGCGACGCTCGCCGCCATCAGCATCATCTACGGCGCGATCCTGACGATACGCCAGAAAGACCTCAAGCGACTCGTCGCCTATTCGTCGGTCAGCCACATGGGCTACGTGCTGCTCGGCATCTCCGCGCTCGGCCATGTCAGTCTGACCGGCGCTGCGCTCCAGATGTTCACGCACGGCACGATCACCGGCCTGCTGTTCGTGATGGTCGGCATCATCTACGACCGCGCGCACACGCGCGATATCGACCAGCTCAGCGGTCTCGCGCACACGATGCCGCTGGCGGCGACGACGCTCGTCATCGCCGGGCTCGCCGCGCTCGGCTTGCCCGCGCTCTCTGGCTTCGTCGCCGAGTTGCTCGTCTTCCTCGGCAGCTTCGACACGTACACCGTGCCGACGATCTTCGCCGTCTTCGGCATCTTGCTCTCCGCCGGCTACATCACGTGGATGATCCAGCGGGTGCTCTTTGGGCCCAAGACCGAGAAGTGGGCGCACCTGCCCGACGCGAACCAGTGGTGGGAGCAGGTGCCGATGGCCGCGCTCGTCATCGTCATTGTGGTGGTTGGCGTGCGCCCCTCGCTCGTCGTCGACGTGCTTGATACGGGGATGATCAACATCGTGAAGGTGCTGGGCTGATGATTCCTGACCTGAACAGGCTCGGACCCGTGCTCGCGGTGATGCTCACCGCCGGCATCATCATCGTCGTCGACCTGATGCTGCCGCGGGAGAAGAAGCGCGCGCTGGCCGGCATCGCCATCGCCGGTCTCGCCGTATCCGCGGCGTGGCTCGTCATGCTGATCCTCCGCAACCGCCAGGCGTCGTTCTTCAGCGACACCATGGCACTCGACAACTTCAGCATCTTCTTCACGTTCATGTTCATCGGCGTCAGCGGCGCGGTGATCCTCGCGTCGCTCGACTACACCGAGAAGTTCGGCGAGCGCCAGGGCGAGTTCTACGCGCTGATCCTCATCGCCACGTCCGGCATGATGCTGCTCTCCGGCGCGCGCGACCTGATCGCCATCTTCGTCGCGCTGGAACTCACGAGCATCACGCAGTTCATCCTCGCCGGCTACCTCCGCGATGATCGCGGCAGCGAGGCCGCGTTGAAGTACCTGCTGCTCGGCGCCGTCTCGTCGGCGGTCATCCTCTACGGGATGGCGTTCCTGTTCGGCATCTCCGGCACGACGCACCTCGTGACGACCGATGGCTCGCCCAGCATCGCAAGTACGATCGCCGGAGGCGATAGCGGCATCCGCTCGGCGCTGATCGTCAGCATGGTCTTCCTCGCGGCGGGATTCGGGTTCAAGATGGCCATCGTGCCGTTCCAGATGTGGACGCCCGATGTGTACGAGGGCGCGCCGACGCCGGTCGCTGCGTTCCTCTCCGTTGGCAGCAAGGCCGCGGCCTTCGCGGTGGTGCTCCGCATCTTCTACGAGGGCTTCGGCCCGCACACTTTCGTCGGTGATGACTGGAAGCATCTCTTCGCCGTGCTCGCCGCTATCACGATGACCGTCGGCAACGTCATGGCGCTGCGCCAGACGAACATCCGCCGCATGCTCGGCTACAGCTCCATCGCCCAGGCCGGCAACTTTCTCGTCGGCATGGCGGCCATCGCCAGCACCAGCGACGGGCACTCGCAGCTCGGCGCCAGCGGTGTCGTCTTCTTCCTCGGCACGTACGCCTTCACGAATCTTGGCGCGTTTATCGCCATCATGGCCATCTCCGCCCGCACCAACAGCGACGAGATCACCGACTACGCCGGCATGGGGCGCCGGGCGCCGCTGCCGGCGGCCGTGCTCGCGATCTGTCTGCTCTCGTTGACGGGGTTGCCGCCCACCGCGGGCTTCTTCGCGAAGCTGTACATCTTCAATGCCGCCGTCCAGGCCGATCTCGTCTGGCTCGTCCTGATCGGCGTGCTGAACACGGTAGCGTCAGCGTTCTACTACCTCAGCGTCGCCCGTCAGATGTACACCACCACCGCCGAAGGTGAGCCAGCGATCAGTTCTCCGCTGATCACGCAAGGCCTGCTGGTAGCGGCGGCGGCGGGCGTCATCGCCATCGGCGTCTACCCCACCCCCCTAATCGACGCCGCCCAGCGCGCCGTCAACGTATTCGCCTAACACAGCGGACCGGTCTAATCGATGGTACGTCGGCTCCGATGCTTCTAGCGGCATCGATCGTTCTGTAGCAACGCATCCAGCGGAGCAGCACATAGGCACACAACTCTGGGAGGCGGCTACCCTCGTGATTATTCCGGTCACGTTCTGGGAAGGCATGCGGGTGATGATTGGCCGGCACTATCGCCTGAATGTGATAGGCAAAATTCTTGCTGCGACGGTGACGGCCATGCTGCCCGTGCCGTCCTCAAGTCCGTTCTTCGGCTCGCAGGCGTGGACGCGCTACCCGCCCTTCGCGTTGCCGGAACGCTCGAAATTTTCCTACTGATATCCTGGACTGGGTTGCTAGCATTTTGGCCACGACCGTTACTCAGCACCGATGACCCGCTAACGGCTAACCGCTAACCACTAATGATGATGCGCCCCGCCGAGGATCGCTTCCTCGTGCCGCCGCATCACGTCCGCCTCGGCGGCGTCCTCATGGTCGTACCCCAGCAGGTGCAGCACGCCATGCACCAGCAGGTGCGAAACCTCGTCCTGCAACGACACCACGTACTCCGCTGCTTGCCGGCGCGCCGTATCGATCGAGATGATCACGTCCCCGAGGTGTGGCACCGCGCCCTCCGGCTGCGCGAACGGCTCGCCCTCGGTTTGCGAGAACGAAAGCACGTCAGTCGCCTCGTCCGTCCCTCGATAGGTCTTGTTCAACTCGTGTACCGTTGGATCGTCCGCCAGCAGCACGCTCAGTTCCGCCGGCTTCGCGACGTGCTCGACGTCCAGCGCGTGCGCCGCCAGCCGCTCCAGCGCATGCTCGTCGATGCCTGCGATGTCCGTCTCGTGCTCGAGTTCGATCATGTACTGCATTGGGTACCCTTGCGCTCCTGTGGATAGTGTCCATCTCTTGGCCCGGCAACACCAGTGCCGAATGACGGCTTGGACCCGCGGTGGCCAGCCGCCTCGCAGGACGCGGCACCGGCGCGCGGCGACGTTGATCCCTCGGATCCGCCCGTTCTCGCCTGCTCTCAGGCGCGGGGGTCCCGTCCGTGCTCGCAATTGCCAGCGGCCTGATCGATAATCATCGGGACAGCCACCGAAGGAGCCGCAGCGATGACCGGCGAACGTCTACGCGAAGCTTGGGTCAGCATCCCTTCCAACGAAGCGCTCACGGCGATGCGCCCGCCGGGCGCACCGCCCGCCGCGCGCCACCCGTACGACTTCGGCTTCATGCCCGCGATGGGCCGCCTGATCGTCGCCCATCCACGCATCGGCGGGCCGCTCGCCGTGCTCTTCAGTCAGATCATGTTCGCGCCCGGCAAGCTCGACCGCCGCGAGCGCGAGATGGTCGCCGCGGTCAGCGCCGCCGCACAGGACTGCCACTATTGAACACAGTCTCACGCAGAGTTTCTGCGTGTCGAGGACGGCGACCCAGCGCTCGTCGACGCTATCAAGGAGCATCGCTGGGCCGGCGCGCCCGGCCTTTCGCCGCGCGACCGCGCTCTCTGCGCCGTCGCCCACAAGATCAGCGGCAATCCGACGAGAATGGTCGAAGAGGACTGGCAGCCGCTCCGCGACCTCGGGCTTGATGACGAAGCGATCCTTGAAGTCGCGCACATCGTCGGCATCTTCAACTACCTCCCCCGGCTCGCCGATGGCCTCGGACTGCAACTCGATCCGCAGACCGACCAAGCATCGCAGACGGGCGAGCGATTGAGGCGGGGGTGACCGCACCTACCCCCGACCGCCGCGCCCGCACGCTTGCCGCGCTCCAGCCGTACATCGAGCGGGCGCGTTCCTTCTCCGGCTGGTCGTTTGCGGACGTCAACTTCCGCTATCTCGACCCGCCCGCCCCGTGGGAGTACGAGGCCCTCGCGCGCGAGTACGCGCGGCGGGCGCGCTCCGTCGTCGATCTCGGCACGGGCGGCGGTGAAGTGCTCTCGCGCATCATCTCCGGTATCGATGCCCTTGTCGTCGCGACGGAAGAGTGGCACGTCAATGCGCCCATCGCCGCGCACCGGCTCCGGCCGCTTGGCGCGCAGGTCGTGCGCGCCGAGTCACTGCGTCTGCCGTTCGCCGGCGAGAGCTTTGACCTTGTGCTCGACCGCCACGAAGCGCTCGCGCCGGCCGACGTGGCGCGTGTCACCGCGCGCGGTGGCACGGTCATCACCCAGCAGTGCGGGCCCGACGACTGGCCGGAGCTGCGGCGCTTCGTTGAGAAGGTGAAATTTGACGACCATTTCGCCGCGTACCAGCAGGGCTTCGACGATGCGGGGCTGGCGGTCACCGACGCGCGCTGGCACGAGCGGCGTGTCGCCTTCGCGGAGCTCGGCGACCTCGTCTACATGATCCTGGTCGCTCCATGGTCATTCCCGCGATTCGACCCTGCTGCCGACATCGCCGCCCTTCTCGCGCTAGAGGATGCCCTCACAAGTCCCGACGGCATCGTCGTCACCGAGGTTCGCTACCTCATCGTCGCCCATAAACCCGGCTGAGACGCGGGGCCGAGCCACACAGATCGCCGGCGTGTCCAACGATCACCAGATCGGCCGCGTGCCGAGCCTGAGGCGCCTATCCTTCGCTGACATCGATCGTCAGCGCACATCCTCCGCACTCCAACAGATAGCCGCTGTGCCGCTGTGCCGCTGTGGTTCGCCTGATCGGTATACTCCACCCCGCATGACCGTCGCCACGCCCGATAACCTCACCCGCGATTCCGACGCGACGCCCGCAGCCGCCGGGCGTTCCGCACTGTCGCCGCACGCGCTCTTTCTGCCGCTAGCACTGATCGCGACGCTCGTACTCCAGCTCACGACGCTCACGTACTACTTCTACTTCGACGACTACGTGCCCTTCTCGGAGATCGTCGTCAACGGCCACCGCGAATACATCTGGCGCCTGATCACGGCCACCGACCTGACGCCGAACTGGCGCCCGCTGCCGGGGTTGCTGTATCTGGCCTCGTACGACATCGCCGGCATGAACCCGTTGCCGGTGCACATCTTCATGATCGCGATGCACGTGGGCAGCGTGGCGTTGCTCTACTATCTCGTCTGGCGCACGACCGGGCGCGCCTGGGCGGCCTGTATCGCCGCGCTCGTCTTCGGACTGAACCCGGCGTACGTCGGCGCGCTCTCGCAGGTCACGACCGCCACGCTGGTGATGGCCGATTTTTTCCTGCTCACGACCCTCATCGCCGTCGTCGAGTGCGCGCGCGCCGATACGTCCCGCGCCGCGAACACCTGGCTCGCCGCGGCGGTCGCGTCGTTCGTCCTGACGCTCGGCTCGCACGAGGGCATGGCGATCATGTTCCCGGTGTTCGGACTTGCGCTGCTCACCTTCGATCCGCGCGCGGATGGACGGCTGAGGCGTTCATTCGTGCGCGCGCTCCCGTTCGCCGTCCTCGGATTTGCGACGGCGGGCGCGTTCTGGGCGTGCGGCTGCAATGAAGGATCGAAGGTCTGGGGCACCGACTACGTCTGGAACCAGATCTTCATCTATACGGGGCGACTGTTCTACCCGGTGGGGCTCGAACTGCCGACGACGGTCGGCGTGCCGCACATCTTCGGCGCCGTCGCACTCGCGCTGCTGATGATCGGCGCCTCCGCCGTTGGGCCGAAGATCGCGCGCATCGGCGCGCTCTGGATCGTGCTCGCCGTCGCGCCGCACGTATTCATCCAGTACTTCACGGCCAGCCGATATCTCTATCTCTCCGCGCCGGGCCTCGCGATCGTCTTCGCGTCCGTCGCGATCATCGTCGCGGATGCGCTGCCGCGACGCCATCTGCGTTCCGCCGCGCTCGTGAGCGTGCCGTTATTCGCGGCGCTCTTCTCGTGGTACGCCTACCAGACCGTGCGCCAGGACGAGCACTTCGCGAACGCCACCAACGACTGGCGGCGCTTCCATCGTGATGTGAAGCGCGTCTTTCCGGACGTGCCCTCGGGGACGCGCGTGATGATCATCGGCGGCCCGTTCCAGAAGTACGAGTACCAACTCTACATTCTTCCCGCGTTCGCCGAGACGACGTGGGGTGCGGGCGTGACGATTCAGGATTACGAGCCCGGCTCGTTGCCCGCGCAGCTTGCGATCGTCTCGCGCAGCCCCTACGTCGCCGAGTACCGCAACGGCGAACTCGTCCGGTTGTACGGCGACGCCTCGCCGTGAGTGAGACGCCCGTGCTCGCTCCAGTGCCCGGCGTGGCGAACGCTGACGGTAGGTCGCGGTGGCTGCTGCCGCTCGCGCTGCTCGGCACGTTCGCCGCGCAGGCGCGGACGCTGAGCTTCTACTTCTTCCAGGACGATTACGTGCCGTTCGGCGAGATCGTGAAGAACGGCACGTGGGAGTACCTCTGGCGCCTCACGCTGGCGCACGACCTGACGCCGAACTGGCGCGTCATCCCGGGACTGATGTACCTCGCCAGCTACAAGCTCTTCGGCATGACGCCGCTGCCGATGCACATCGCAATGCTGGCGCTCCACCTGGGTACCGTCGCGCTGCTCTATCGCATCGTCGCGCGAACGACGCGACGCGCCTGGGCGGCGTTCGCGGCGGCGCTGCTCTTCGGCCTGCACCCGGCGTACGCCGGAGCGATGGACCAGGTCGCCACCGTTCCGCACGTCGCCGCGGCGTTCTTCCTCGTCGCCGCGCTCAACGCGATCTTCGAGTGCACGCGCGCCGGGCGCAGATCAACCGCGAACGCCTGGTGGGCGCTGGCGGTCCTCCTCTACGTCCTCGCGCTCATGTCCAACGAGTCGATGGCGATCATCTTCCCCGCCTTCGCGCTCGCGTTCCTGCTGTTCGACGAGGAGCCGCGGAGTCGCCTGGTGCGCGCGGTACTGCGCACGCTGCCGTTCGGGATCATCGGATTCGTCACGGCATTCGCCGTCAAAACGTGCGACTGCACCGAGGCATCGAGCGTGTACAGTCTCGATCACGCGCCACGCGTCTTCCTCATCTATATCGGCCGCCTTCTCTACCCGATTGGTCTCGAACCGCCGTACTACATCAACCCGCCGCACCTCTACGCCGCGATCGTGCTGCTCGGCATCGCGGCCGCCGCGCTCGCACGGGGATCGGCGCTCGGCCGCATCGGCGCGGTGTGGATGGTGTTGGCGATCATCCCGCACATCTTCGTAGAAGATCACACGGCGAACCGGTTCACCTACCTGGCGACGCCGGGGTTCGCGATGCTTGCCGCCGCATGCGCGATCGCGATCGCGCCGTACGTCCTGCGCATGCACGCGCGCGCACCGCTCCTGCTCGGCTCAGGCGTGCTCGCGATCATCGCGCCGTGGTACGCGATGCAGACGCATCTCCAGAACGAGCCGTGGCGCCGCACGACCTCCGACTGGCGCCGCCTGCACGACGAGCTCCAGCGCGCCTACCCGGACGTCCCGCCGGGCGCGCGCGTCGAAGTGATCGGCGGCCGCCTCACGCACCCGCTCGACAACTTCTTCGTCATGCCAGCGCTGGGCTGGACGATCTGGAATCCGGGCGTCACGCTCCAGACGTTCGCCGAAGACGACCCCTACACGCTCAAGCTCCGCCAATCGACGAATCCGTACGTAGCCGAGTTCCAGAACGGCCGCCTCGTCCCGATCAACAAGGCTCCGCCCGTAGGTGTAGTGTTCGAAGAGGTTGTTGACAAAGAGAGGGTGTTCCGGGTCGGCTAGTGGCTATCTACAGACCTCTAGTCGAAGGAGCACCCTCTCATGGCCCATCCTCACGCGAAGCTCACTATTTACGCAAGGCACTTGC